>WLWI01003270.1_pt1 | contig 13913 bp, 14 predicted proteins | sample 6701501 | NCBI WGS metagenome assembly WLWI01 (sample SAMN12718690, study PRJNA515312) | sponge metagenome | isolation source: marine sponge | host: Mycale hentscheli | place: New Zealand: South Island, Marlborough, Capsize Point | collected 2014-11-01
AGGAAACGGAGTCTAAAGCGGTGTTTTTCGAAGCAGATTATGCGATTACCGATGCCTTGACCTTAAACGTGGGCGGGCGTTACACCAAGGACGAGAAGCTATCTCTACAATCGTTGAATCAAGTTGGACGGGGCGAAGAGGACTGGAGTGAGTTTACGCCCAAGGTTGGTTTGCGTTACCAGTTGAATGACGATCTCATGGCCTATTTCACTTACACCAAAGGCTATCGCTCCGGTGGCTTCAACGGACGGGTCGATTCGCTTGAAACCGCCGAGATTCCTTATGACCCGGAGTTTGTAGAGAACTTTGAAGGGGGTTTTAAAAGCGAGTGGCCCAACATGAATCTGCGATTCAATGCCGCCTTTTTCTATATGGAATATACGGACAAGCAGGAAGAGATTGGCTTACCCTCAACAGGTGCCACGGGCCAGAGGATTACCGTGTTTAACGCCGCCAGTGCAACCATGAAAGGTGTGGAACTTGAAGCGGCGTGGGCACCGACAGAAGGCCTGACTGTGTCGTCCAATCTCGGCTACCTGGATACGGGCTACGACGAATTCACTTTTTTTGATGGTTTCGTAACTCAGGATTTGAGTGCCTCTGAATTCCGTCGAGCGCCAAACTGGACCGGTTCCGTGGACGCAACTTACGAATGGGAGGTTGGTTCAGGCCAGGCCTGGGTGAGAGGCGCTTATCATTTTATCGATGATCACTTTGTCGAGCAGACTAACCGGCCGGAGCTGAAAAATGATGGTTCGCATCTAATCGATCTGTCAGTAAATTATGCAATGAGCAACGGAGTAACCATGAGTGTTTACGGTCGCAACCTTACCGACGAAGACACTTATGCACACGGTTTGAATGTCTCTGGTCTATGGGCCTATGCGAGTCCGCGCCCACCTCGTACCTGGGGAGTGGAAGTGACTTACAACTGGGGTAAATAAACAAAATCTTTAGTATTCACTATCAAACGCACGCTTTATTAACTAGTAAAGCGTGCGTTTTGATATCTGATACTAATTAAGTATGTTCCCGCCAAAGCCTATTTTTTAATTGCTCTTTTTTTTTGGTCTTGTACAAAGTGAAAAATTCGAAATTGGTTGGCTTCAACTCAATCATTGAATATGATTTGAGATTGTCGATTACCTAATAAAATAGAGGATGGTCGTAAGCCGAGAATAAGCTTTCGTTGACAGATGCTAAGGTCGGGTAATTATTTCAGTTAATTTATTTTTTGAATGTGAGGAGCGATAGAAGATGAGCGAAGAAGAAGGTAAGAAACCTAACTTTGATCCGGTGAAACTTGAGCAAGTCGATGTAAATAAAGACTATCCGATGGAGCAGGATGAATTCGACATTCTGTACAAGCATAATTGTTATTGCCATATGGCACACATCTCCCAGTATGGTTATCCCATCGTTACACCTATGTTCTATGTGGTGCTTGATGACGGTTTTATTTATATCAGCAGTGTGCAGAAATACCGAAAAAAAATCGATCACCTGATAGCAAACCCAAAGATTTCTGTCAGCATCAGTAATGACGGCTCAAATGCAAAACGTCAAAAGGCTATTCAGATTATCGGTAATGCAGAAGTATCTTTTGAGCAAGAGTTAATGACCAAAGTCCACTGGGCCATCATCGACAAATACTGGTTTGATCTGAAAGGTAACGAAGAGATGCGTCAAGCCGCATTCAAGGGTGTGCACACACCTAATAGAGCAATAATAAAAGTCATTCCGAACAAAAGCTCACCAACGTCCTGGGATTTTGGCAAGATGGTGGATATGTATGAGCGAGGTGTCTGGTTTAACGAAGTATACGAGATGACAAAACCACACGATGTTCGATAACAGTTATCAGGCATATTAAATATGGCAGGTAAGGGCCTGCCATATTTTTCTTGAGGAGATAAAGATGGGTCAGTGGGATGATAAGTTTGAAAAACATGCAGCTAAGTATGCTTCATGGAAAATGCAGGAATACGCGCAGGAAGACCGTGTTTTACCAAAGATAATTGAAGATAAAGCACGGCAATACCCTGATCATGTTGTATTTCAATTTCGCGATGACCCACTTACCTTTGCCGAATTAAATACGGGAATAAATCGAGCGGCAAACGGCTTTCAATCTCTCGGTGTACAAAAGGGAGACAAAGTCGCCATCATGTTGAATAACTGTGTTGAGTTTCTCTACGCATGGTTCGGTCTGAATAAAATTGGTGCGATTGAAGTTCCTATTAATGTTGCTCTGAAAGGCGAAGGATTGGTTTATCAGATAGTCCAATCCGACTCTGTTGCATTAGTGGCTGACACGGTATTTCTTGACAGACTTGGCCCAGTGTCCGGAGATCTTTCATCGGTTAAGCATGCAATTTTTCGAAATAGCACAGATGAAAAAAGCCTGGTTGACTGGAAAGGTATTGATTCAATGTGGGTTGAAGATTTGATGGACCAGGCCGACACTGCGCCAGACGTCGAAGTCTTGTTCAGTGATATGGCCTCTATCTTATATACCTCGGGGACAACAGGACGATCCAAAGGTGTGGAGATGAGTCATCACTACTGGTATGACATCTGGTCTTCGTCGGTCAATTATTCCCGTTATACAGAAGATGATGTGCTCTATACCGGATTGCCTTTCTTCCATGGCAATGCTCAGGGTATCACGATTGGCCCAGCCATTTTGGCCGATGCAAAAGCCGTAATCGTTGAACGTTTCTCAGCGAGTAGTTTGCTGGATGACTGTCGACGTTGGAACTGTACAGAAGCGAATTATATTGGTGGCATTATTCCGATCCTGATGAAGCAAGATCCAGATGAAAGTGATGGAGACAATCCTTTGCGTCTTATGGTTGGTGCAGCAGCACCTGTCGATATCTGGGATGATTTTGAAACTCGCTTTAAGACTAAATTACTGGAAGTCTACGGCATGACGGAGTGTTACTGTTGTCTGGTAGTACCCTATGATGAATCACGACCAGGCTCCTGTGGAAAGCCTATCACCGGTTGGCGCGTTATGCTGGTGGACGATAATGATAATGAAGTCGCCCCCGGTGAAATTGGAGAATTTATAGCACAACCTGAGAACATGTTTGTTGGTACTACGGGTTATTATAAACAAATCGAACCGACTCTGGAGTTTTTCAAAAATTTCTGGATGCATACCGGCGATCTTGGACGACGGGATGAAGATGGATATTTCTATTTTGTAGATCGAAAAAAACAAGCACTGCGCAGACGTGGTGAAAATATTTCATCATTTGAAGTTGAAGCAGTAATTAATGCCAATCCTGCCGTGCTTGAGTCGTGTATTGTTGGTGTCCCTTCAGATGTCGGTGAAGAAGATGTTAAGGCCGTGATAGTGTTGAAAGATGGAGAACAGCTATCCGAAAAAGAAATGATTGAGTGGTGTGAACCACGCATGGCCTATTTTGCAATTCCTCGTTATATCGCGTTTCGTTCTGAGCTGCCAAAGACACCCAGTGAGCGTGTTGAGAAATACAAATTGAAAAATGAAGGTGTGACAGCCGATTGCTGGGATCGAGAAGAATCGGGGATAAAGCTAACACGCTAGTAAATACTAATCGAAAAACCGAGTGAGATTATCCGGTTTTTCAAGCTGCTCAATTGAGGTCGCTTACATCATGAGTTTTAGCATTAAAAGCTATCGGGCTGTTAGAACTTCACTCCTCCTGGTGATCACCATGCTCATAGCTATTACGATCATGGGTAACGTAACAGCGGCAAATGTCACCACCAAGCGTCTCAACAACCTCTCAGCAGATGAAGAATCCGGGAACTGGTTAACAGTTCACAGAACATACGACGCACATCGCTTCTCTCCACTAAAGCAAATTACCACAGGTAATATAGACCAGCTCAAATTGGCTTATGCCGTTGCGCTTGGTGGCGCAGGCAGAACCGGACTCGCTGCAGCTAATATGCAAGCAACGCCACTGGCCGATAATGGTCAGCTCTATATCACTGATGGTTGGGGCAGTATTTATAAGATCGATGCTACCTCGGGAGTACATGGACGGATCTTATGGAAGACAGATTTTGAAGTTGATCGTGAAATTGGTCGCATCCCATCTAATCGTGTAGCAGCTTTGTGGAACAATCTGGTTTTCACCAATTTGATCGATGGGCGTGTAGCGGCCGTCAACGAAAGCAACGGCGAGATTGTCTGGGAGAAACAGGTTGCTCTTGAACCTGGAGAAGGCTTTTCCGGCGCTCCAATAATAGCGGATGGAATGCTCATCGTGGGTCAATCCATGGGAGACTGGATGACACGGGGTTTTGTTGCTGCACTTGATCCTGAGACTGGTAAAGAGCTTTGGCGCTTTTATGTAGTGCCTGAACCCGGCGAAGAAGGAAGTAGAAGCTGGCGTTGTGAAAAAGCCGGTAACCCGGATTGCTGGAAGACCGGTGGTGGCGGAGTGTGGGCGAGCGGTGCTTATGATCCTGTCAAAAAACTTTACATAACCGGAACTGGCAATCCTGCACCGGCATATGATCCTGAATCTCGACCCGGAGATAATCTTTATACAAATAGTGTCATTGCACTTAATGTCAATACAGGAGAACTAGTCTGGCATTTCCAATATACGCCCGGCGACTACATGGAGCTGGATGAAACGGGTGTACATATGCTCGTTGATCGAATTGTTGACGGCAAGCCTAAAAAAACCGTAGCGCATTTCGGTCGAAATGGTTTTTTTATCGATTTGATCAATTAGATGGAAAATTTCTGGATGCAAGACAGTATGTAGAAAAGGTTACCTGGACTGAGGGGATAGATAAAAAGACCGGCAAACCCCTCGGTTACAATTCTTCAAGTGACCTGCAGGACTATGTTAAAGGTTCCGCCCCTCGCCGAGCTTCGCCCGGCGGTAATTTCTCCAGCTGCCCGCATGCACAGGGTGGCGTAAATTTTTGGCCTACGGCTTTTAATCCGGAAACAAAAATCGCTTATGGCGCCTCATTGGAAGCCTGTTCTATAACAAGTACCGAGAAAATTGCGGTTTTGAAAAATAAAGGAGATACATCAGATGAAGTAGGAGAAGGTGAATTGTATCTCGCAGGTGGTTATGTTGCTGATGGAGTATCTAAAGGTTCACTGCTAGCGATAGATGGAAATAGTGGAAAGACAATAAAAAAAATAATGTTTGAATACCCAAATTATTCTGGCGTTCTTGCCACAGCCGGGAATTTGGTATTCACGGGTCACATGGACGGAACCTTGTCTGCTTATAGTGCTGATTCACTTGAAGAGTTATGGAAAATAAACCTCGGTATGGAGTTTCAGGCGCCACCGATGACGTTTTCGGTGAAGGGTAAACAATATATCGCGATACTGGGTGGTGGTGGAGGTATTAATCCCATGGTAAATAGCTTCGGGCGTAAGGATCTGCAAACTATGGAACATGCATCCATACTTTGGGTGTTCGCACTTTAGTCGTGTAGTTGCTTTACTGCATGTATCGTTATTTATTGACAGTGTTGTTTCTGATGAGTGGATATACGTCAATTATTTCCGCGAGCCAGGATGACAAGTTTAGTGAGGAAAGTAATACACAATCCATTGCACTAGGGCTATCTGTTTATAAAAAAAGTAATTGCGCATTTTGTCACGGCTGGTCTGGTGATGGCCGGGGTCATCCACGTTCACCGGGAGCCGCAGCAAATTTGCGCCTTAGTGTTCTTGATAAAGATGCTATGACTTATCTTATTCGCTGTGGTGTTATAGGTGGGGCGATGCCTTATCATGATCGCATGGCTTATAAAGATAGTCGATGTGTGGCTGAACCAGCAAAAATAGAGACTGCCTTGCTGCCACAAAAGGGTAAAAACATCAGCGCAGGAAAGCTGGAAGCACTGGTAGATTATATTTATTCCAGAGTACTAGGAAAAGGGATCGCGACCTTCGAACAATGTGAAGCCTATTTCAAGCCGGGTAGTCGTAACTGTCTGTACTTGCAGTAACCATTGATTTATTGATATTGAGGAAATGAAATGAATAAGCCCAGTCAAGGTATTAGTCGACGACAGTTACTAGGAGGAGCGGGCGTTGCTGCTCTCGGAGCCATTAGCTTGCAATCATCACGAGCGATGGCCGAAGGAAAATGGGATCACGACGTCGATATTGTGGTTGTTGGCAGTGGTATCGGTGCCGCAACTGCAGCCTACGTTGCGCGGAGTAAAGGTAACAGCGTAAAGATGGTTGAAAAAGCCGAAATGTTTGGTGGTACAACAGCACGTTCTGCCGGTGTCTTGTGGATCCCAAATAATTTCGTTATCAGGGATCGGGGCGATAAAGATGACAGAAGTGATTGTCTTCACTATCTCGCGCGTTTTTCTCATCCACAGCGATACAATCCTGCAAGCCCTACACTTGGTCTTAGTGAACATGCATTTTCTTTGTTGGCCGCGTTTTATGACAACGCCTCTGCCGCCGTAGACTTTTTACGCAAAGAAGCTGTATTAAAACTACATGAGTGGCGTATGTTTGCACTTGACCTGTCCGCACCTGATTATCTTGATGATGTTAAACAAAACAAGATGCCCGATGGTCGAGCACTGGGCGTTACGATAGGAGATGGTGGTACAGGCCTAGGTGCACATCTAATGGAACAAATGAAGGCAGGTATAGATAAGCTGGGAATACCTGTTTTACTCGGACATCGCGCTGAAAGAATAGTCATGGATGAGAAGGGTCGTGTTGTTGGACTTGAAACTGAACGAAAGGGTAAGACAGTCAGTCTGCGTGCACGTAAGGCCGTAATCTTTGCGACCGGCGGTTATGCACATAATGAGAAGTTTGTTTCCAATTATCAGCGCTCAACAATTTATGGTGCCTGCGCGAGCCCTATGTCTACCGGAGATTTTATCAGTATTGCTGGCGCTGCCGGTGCGCGAATGGGTGATCTTGGAGGAGCCTGGCGTACGCAGGTATTACTCGAGCAGGCATTGGACAACAGGGTTTTGCCTTCTGGCGTGTTTTTCCCACCTGGAGATTCAATGATACAGGTTAATCGTTATGGCCATCGTGTTGTTAATGAGAAAAGAAACTATAACGATCGCACCGAAATTCATAGTGCTTACAACCCGTCGAAAGCGGAATTTCCAAATCACATAATGCTAATGTTGTATGACCAACGATCTGCAGAAACCTTTGCAGGCAATCATCCATTGCCGAAGGCTGCCGGTGACGCTTATTACATAATAAAAGGTGACACTCTCGAACAAGTTGCGATGGAGATCCGAAGACGTTTGAAAAAGATGGCTCCACGTACAGGTGGTTTTTCACTTGATGACACATTTATGGAAAATCTTCGGGCCACAATAAAACGCTTCAACGGTTTTGCGGAGACGGGTAAAGACAAAGACTTTTTGCGTGGCAATTCTGCTTACGACAGGGAATGGCAGAAGGTATTTTCCGGCAGGTTGGCAGAAAGTGACTGGCCGGTTAACGATAAACCTAATAACACAATGTACCCCATTAGTGACAAGGGTCCTTATTACGCAATTTTATTGGGGCCAGGCGCTCTTGACACAAATGGTGGACCATTAATCGACGCCAGCGCCCGTGTCCTCGATAGTCAGGACAAGGCGATCACGGGTTTGTATGGAGCTGGAAATTGTATAGCCAGTCCATCGGGAGAAGCTTATTGGGGAGCAGGCCACACTATTGGCCTTGCACTTACATTTGGTTATATAGCTGCAAACGCTGCAAATAAGGAAGTGAAAAGTTGACTGTTTATAATCGATATTGATAACAGGCGAAAATAACATTATGACGACCGAAACAGATCTGGAAGCAAAAATTGACGCTTTGTTACTGCGTGTAGATGAACTGGAAAGCCGTGCCGCCTTACGCGATCTGGTGTCAGATTATTGTATTGGCTTTGATAGTCATGACTGGGCCAGGTTTATTTCCATTTGGCATGACGATGCGGTTTGGGAAATTGGGCCACCCTTTGGAACCTTCTCAGGTCATGAAGAAATAAAACAGGCAGTTGATGAAATTCTTTATCCCTTCTGGCGTGAAACACATCATCTAACGACTAACTTGAATGTTAATTTTTCGGATGCGAATCATGCTGATGGTATTTGTAATGTCGATTGTATGGGTGCCAGCAATGAAGGTGGCATCGTGCAAATGGTTAATGCCACCTATATCGATAATTTTGAACGTCGAGACGGGGTCTGGAAAATTGCCCGTCGTAAGGTAAATTTACACTACTTTAACCCGATTCCTGATGCTGAAATGAGTGCGCCCGCATAGTTTGTACATCAAAACCGGTCTGGTTTATTCAACTAAAGTTCCACTGCCAGATGCACACTGAGATCACCAATCAGGTCAGGTGAAATCTCGCGAGTATGGAATCTCCACTGACCGTCAACATACTCAAAACTGTCATGGTAATGACCACTGAAAATAGGCTGCAAAGGAAAGTCAGGGGGAACAGCCTGAATAACCGTAACGTAGGATTGTGTCTTTGCCGTTCCAGCTTCCTCGTCAATATCAATTTGAACATTGGTCAGGCAATGCTTGGTATTTGGTTTACCGTCATACATTATGACCCTGCTTAAATACTTAAGAACTTCATCTTTGCCATTCAGCATTCCGTCATCTGAACCGATTACACCAAATGAGCCATTCTCAAATAATTCAGCAAAACCTTCGATATCTCCTTTATCGATACGATAACAATATTCATTCATCAAACTCAAAATATCTTTATATGCCTTATTCATGTTTTCTCCAAATGAGGTATTGATTAGGAACGTTCGAATAGTGCTGTATTATGACAGAAGTTTAGGCTGGAATCATGAAGCTATTAGATATGATTCTCTATAATGACATTAAATTATCTACCGCCCATAACCTACTATCAATTGAAAATAATTAGATTCTGATGACTGATAAAACAGAGTGGTTGGCGAAAACTATTGAAGAAGTCCTGGAACCTGAATTACGCATTTGTGATCCACATCACCATGTCTGGGAATACCCTGGGAGTCGATATCTTCTTGAAGAATTACTTGTCGATATTCAAGGTGGTCACAATATTGTCAGTACTGTATTCGTCGAATGCTTGCAGAAATACAGGGAGCATGGGCCACAGAGTTTACGTTCGGTCGGTGAAACTGAATTCGTCGATAAGCTCAGTAATCAGAACACTGAAACAATAGAAATTGCCAAAGGCATAGTTGCCTTTGCTGATTTAAGACTTGGTTCTGAAGTTATACCGATTATTGAGGCACAGCTGGAGGCAAGTAACAGGGTTCGGGGTGTTAGATATAGTTCAGCCTGGGACCAGAGCGATAAGGTTCACAATGCCCACACCAAACCACCACAAGGACTGCTGGCTGATGAGAAGTTTCGAGAGGGCTTGCGCTGTGTTGAAAATGCAGGTTTAACGTTTGATGCCTGGGTGTTTTTTCACCAAATACCAGAGCTTGCTGAGCTGGCTAGATCGTTTCCCAATCAATGTATTATTTTGAATCACATAGGTGGTCCATTAGGCATTGGTCCTTACGCTGGAAAACGCGAAGAAGTATTTGAGGCATGGAAAAAAAATATTGCTGCGCTGTCAAAATGTGAAAACGTGATGATTAAACTGGGAGGCTTAACACTAACCATGATGGGTTTCGGTTGGCATAAACGGGAAGCACCTCCTGCTTCTAAAGAATTAGCAGAGGTTATGGCGCCTTACTATCAGTCTTGTATCGATTATTTTGGGCCGAATCGTTGTATGTTTGAAAGTAACTTTCCGGTTGATAAGGCATCCTGTTCTTATACCGTTCTTTGGAATGCCTTTAAGCGGCTGAGTGAGGGCTATTCGAATAGTGAACGCGCGGACTTATTTCATGATACTGCAGTGCGAGTATATAAACTTTGAGGCAAATGAATCTCGACAAAATAAATATTGTAAAATGCTTCCTTGAAACCGCCATTGATTGTGATTGGAAAAAGCTTGAAGGGTATTGCCATGAGAGATTTTTGGTAAGGGAATCGGATGCCTTGCCATTTGCTGGTGTTTATATGGGCATAGATGGATTCAGAAAGCTTGCACGAGTGATTTTCATTGATTCGTTTAAAGATTTTAAAGTTGAGCCCCAATATTTTGCTGAGGGTGATAATCACGTTTTATTACTGGCTAATATAAGTGGCTTTGGTAAAGACACAGGTATTGCCTTTTCCACACAAGTAGCTGAAATTTATCACTTCGATGATGGACTGATAAAGGAGATTCAGCCGTTTTACTGGGATACACAACTTATCAATAAAGTCCTGGCAACGAACTCTCAGGTATAGCTTTGACTTTATGAAAATATTTTACAGGAGCTAATCATAATGAAAATAGGCGCAGTATTTCCTCAAACAGAAATCAGCTCAGATCCATTTGTCATTAAGGATTACGCTCAAGCTGTTGAAGCGCTGGGTTTCAATCATTTATTGGCCTATGACCATGTTGTTGGCCAGGATACGACGAACTTGCCTGACTGGAACATGCCATACAATCACGAAAGTAGTTTTCAGGAACCCTTAATGCTGTTCAGTTATCTGGCTGGTGTCACTAGCGAACTTTCCTTTATGACGGCCGTGATCATCCTGCCACAAAGACAAACGGCGCTGGTGGCAAAGCAGGCGGCAATCCTGGATATTTATTGTGATGGGCGACTAAGACTGGGTGTTGGGCTAGGGTGGAACAAAATTGAATATGAGGCGCTAAATGAAAAATTCGAAAATCGTGCTAAACGCATGGATGAGCAAATTGAATTTTTGCGTAAGTGCTGGACGGAAGAAAGTTTCAATTACGAGAGTCCTTTTCACAAAATGAATGATGGGGGAATAAAACCTTTACCTTCACAACGGCCTATTCCAGTATGGGTCGGAGGATTTTCGGAAGCGGCTATGAAGCGAGCTGCGCGTATAAGTGATGGCTGGCTACCTTATGCGATATCCGCCTTAGATGCTGAATCTACGCTAAGGACTTTCAGGGCTATGGTCACGGCTGAAGGCAGGGCAGTTGAAAGTGTGCCGGTAGAAAATATCATTTTCATGGGAACGGCTTTAGGCGACCCAGTGCGATCTGTTGAGGCTGCAATCGAAGATGCGAAGCTGTGGAAATCGGCAGGAATTGATTATGTTTCTCTGGACACCATGGGAGCGGGTTATGGCAGTATAAAAGAACATCTTGCAGCTCTTGAAACTTTCATAAACGCCGTGGGGAATTAATATTTTTAAGTGATAAGGGATATATAGAAACCCAATCCCACTGTTACATATAACTTAGCTTATTTTTTTACAGCAGCTGCCGCTTTCATACTGGCATTAATCTCCCAGGGCAGTGGGTTTCGACGCAATGTCAGTCCCCCATTTATCTGCAAAACCTCACCGGTCATAAAACTTTCATCAGAGCCAAGCCACAATGCGGCGTTAGCAACATCTTCGGTTGTCCCTATTCGACCAAGTGGGTATTCCTTCAAGAAAGCATCTAGTAGGCCAGGTGTGTTTATTTCACTTTCAGTCATTGGTGTCGAGGTAAGACCGGGAGCAATGGCGTTTACTTTCACACCTTTACTTCCAAACTCATTTGCAAAACAACGCATGATCGCATCTGCGCCTGCCTTGGTGCCGATGTAGGCTGCGTGATGATATAGCGTACGATATACAGATGCAGAAGACGTCAGGATTATTGAGCCACCACCTGACGCGGTCATTTTCTCTGCAAAAACCTGGAGGAAAAAAAATGTCCCATTAATATGTAAAGCACTTACTGCATTCAGTTGTTCTTCAGTAGTACGTTGTAATTTTTCTAACAGTCCCCAGCCAGCGCAGTTAATGGCGATGTCTACTTTACCGTAGGTATCTTCAGCATACTGAGCCAGAGATTCAATATCCGTCTTCTTTGTGATATCACACAGCGCATAGTTAGCACCAATATCTTCAGCTAACTCTTTCAGACCGTCTTCTTTACGGCCAGCAATAATTACCCTGGCATTCTCTTCAGCATAACGACGGGCTATTATCTGGGCCATATTATCTTTGGCGGCAGCGCCAAGGATAACAGCCACTTTATCTTCCAGTCTTTTCATGTTTTTCTCACATGTAATTATCTTAGGGTACGGAAAAATTCACGAATGTCATTAATCAACAATTCAGGTTGCTCGGATGGAGCAAAATGACCGCCCTTTGGCATTGTATTGAGTTGCTTTAGATTATAGTAGCTTTGCATAAACTCACGTGGCATCAGGCATAACTCCTGTGGAAACAGGGCTATCGCTGTTGGTGCTTCAACTGCAGGCATTCGGTTGTGAGCCGGTGCCCATAAATGATGTGCAGATTCCCAGTAGAAACGAACGGACGTTACATAGGAATTGGTTACCCAGTAAAGCATTGCTGTGGTGATTAGATCGTCGCGACTAAAGACACTTTCCACATCACCATTACAGTCACTCCAGTTGCGTCGTCGTTCTACCAACCATGATAGAAGTCCGGCGGGTGAATCGTGAAGAGCGGAAGCAATGGTTTGCGGGTCGGTACATTGCACGGAAACATGGCTGGTGGCTTGTAGCATTCTTTCTTGTGTATGGTGATAGTTCTGCTTCTCATCATCTGCATACTTATCTTCAGCAGGCAGGCCCTTAACAAAAAAATCCAGCGGGAAAGATAAACTTAGGTGTACACCAATCAACTGCTCTGCATACTTATGACCCAATTGGGCGCTAATGATTGAACCCCAATCACCACCTTGTGCAGCAAAGCGATCATAACCAAGCACGTCTCGCATCAGTTTTGACCAAAGGTCGGCGGTGCGCCAGAAATTGATACCTGTCTTCTTCAATGGAGTAGAAAAACCAAAGCCTGGCAGAGAGGGGACAACAACATCGAAGGCATCGGCAGGGTCACCACCGTATTTACCAGGATCAGACAAAGGTCCAATTACTTTCTGGAAGTCCCAGAATGTCCAGGGCCAGCCGTGAGTAAGTATAAGTGGAATCGGATTTGGACCTTTACCGCGCTCATGGATGAAATGGATGGGAATGTCATCAATTTCGCTGCGAAAGTGTGAGTAGCCGTTTATCTCCTGTTCTACTCTTCGCCAGTCGTAGTCTGAAATCCAGTAATCGACCAGTTCCTTTAAATACCTTGTACTCGTGCCATAGCGCCAATCATCATTCTCAAAGTCATCCAGATAATGTGTCTTGCAAAGACGATCATGTAAATCAGCAAGAACACTATCTTCAACATTGATTACAAATGATGACTTTGTCATGAGTAATTTGCGCTTAATAAAGGAAATATTGTTCTGTTAATTATCCTAGTGTAGGCATATCTCGAATGGGTTCTTTGCCATCCCAGTTTGTACAAATTTCTTCCAGTCCTTTTAGCACATCCGAGAAAACCGGATGTCGTTCCACCAACTCCACCATGCAACCCAGTGTTGGCTGAGTATCGATATAGGCGAAACGAACAAAATCGATAACACGACCCGTTATTGCCAGTTCTGCACCCTGCTCGGTATAGTGTGCAAGATCGGCATCCATATCATCGGTCCATGCCGCTATATGGTGAAATCGAGTTTCTCCTACAGGCACCGTATCGCTATAAGGGTTTGGCTTGTCATCGAGTCTTTCAATCAATTCAATTTGTACCGGTCCTGCATGACTACATGCCACTTTGATATTCAAAGAGCCAGGCTGTCCGCGATAGACAAGATCCGTCAACTTGTCGTCACCGTATTCAGTAACAAAAAATGGACCGACATTAAAATTCTTAACCCATTGCATTGCGGCGGCTTCAACATCAGGTACGACCCATGCGTTCTGCCATATAGCCTGGTCAGTTGGTAATTTCATTGTCATCTCTCCCGTCTAAATCACCCAGATTGGGTTTA
>WLWI01003272.1_pt1 | contig 13906 bp, 12 predicted proteins | sample 6701501 | NCBI WGS metagenome assembly WLWI01 (sample SAMN12718690, study PRJNA515312) | sponge metagenome | isolation source: marine sponge | host: Mycale hentscheli | place: New Zealand: South Island, Marlborough, Capsize Point | collected 2014-11-01
ACATATACCCGATTTTGCATTATCCACCCCTAATACTGTCTCGCTCGCTTCGCTCGCTCGCCAATAAATAAACATCCCCGATTTTCGATTGTGTTACCCCTGTAAGTGTCTCGCTCGCTACGCTCGCCAATAACCGCTAGCATTCAAATTTGAATTAGCTCGCCATTAATGCGGTAGCACATCACTAGTTGTAGAATCAATGAAGTGCGGAGAGAATGAAAAATCACCCTTTATAACGTGTTTCGTCGTCTTTTATGTAAAGTCAAAGTTGAGCTGGCGATGCGATATCTGAATAAGCGGTGTGAAAGATGTGCGACCCAGCGTTATTAAAGCCATCACATACTCATAGCGAGACCCTTTACCAAACTGTTAAGGAGAAAAGTTTGGTAAAGGGTTACCAATGAGAGACCAGCCGTCAAAGATGTATAAAGCCGTTCCTCCTCCCGATGAGACTGCTGGAAAATTTGTAACTTCCTCAAATAACCCCCCAGCTAACATTAAAAAGGACCAATGGCAGGTAGAGGTTAAACAATGTATCCTAATAACTTATAACAGTTGTAACCCTCCTCAGAAATTCCAGGATTTAAAAATGAGGCGAATTCAAATGTCAGGAGCAGACAGGAGGGCTAGGCAGTGTAAGAAGAAGATATTAAATAAAGGTTGGCCATTACTTCAAAATAAGTGTGGCTAACAACCTGAAGTTTGACACCACTACTCATATCTGTATGCATGGAAAGGTTAATCTTCCTTTATACAAGATTGGTTGTCATGTGGTTGGTCTGCTGGATAGGACATCTAATTAAAAATTAAATTAGGAACACCTGTTCCAGGTAGCTCTGTAATTTGAAAATGAAATTTCATTACTGGTATACGTTGTGATCTTGGCTAGCAGCCGTGTGGTGTGATTAATGCCCGGAACACCTGCACAAACTCTACTAGTCTTAGTGGAGTTATTTCATGAGTATACCTAACCATTATGGAGGTGGTGACTCTGCCTTCTAGAACAATTTTCACTTCTTCCTAGGAGAAAACAGGCTATTATTTTAGTGAGAACACAGTGGATGTCCTTGTTTCATTGCATTCATTAGCTAGCTGATCTATCGAAGACTCCTGTATGGATGCACACAAGGGAAGGGGATCAATCAACTGATGACTACCACAGAGTCTAGCTAAATAAAATGTGCTAATCTAGCCTCACTGTCACCATTTGAAATGATGTGACTGTAGTCTGTATGTGTGTGTTTGCAGTTAGTAAAGAATTAGATGCCAGTGATAAATTAGTTTTGGCTGATAGAGGTGTGGTACTCCCAGAGTTGTCAAAGAAGAAGGTTGACGTCAACGAATCAGGCACAGAGTTGCCTAGCTCATCGCAGAAGCGACCTCGACCAAGGGAGGCAACCAGTGACTGTTCCTCGGTTACAGATTGGTCTGAAGTGAAGAGCTACTTAGATCCCAACCCCCACCTGAAGGGATGGTGTGAAGAAGAACCAGAAGTCAAGGTGAGCACCCATTGTTGGCAAAGAACTCATCATGCAGTGTACCAAAAGTCATTTTCACTTCTACAGAGCGGGCTAGAGAAGGAACTCAATGTAGCTTTGGAAGAAGGAGATTTGAAGAGAGCAGTTCATGTCAGTGACAAGATATCAAGCGGAGACTTGGCGTGCAAAGTGGCCACAGCATTTGACTGTGTCAACTATGCTAAGCGATGCAAGGTAAGAGTTTCTGTTGGGTAATTAGTCATAAACACACACACACACACACACTAGGGTAATCACTTATCTCTAAATACATATTAGGATTGACATGATTTGTGTATGTGTTTCACTATAGATGGAAGAAGACAAGAAGAAATCTAAACCAGCCAAACTCAAATGGATGTTTGACAAAAAACATCGTTGGGAAAGTAAAGGGAACATGTAGAAGGTGAAGTATTGGAAGTGTCCATTATTATGGAGGGCATTAGTGTAAGCTGTTAGTTGACAAGATCAGTGGCACTACTGTTGATAGCAATTTTGTCACCACATTAGAAACACGCTATGTTGTTATTGAGTGCTGTCGTACCATCACTCGGCTTGCTGGTGACTACTTGAAAACAGTTTCCAATTTCTCGCCTTCTGATGTTGTGCAAGTATTTCCCCTTGGCTAAGTCCATTACCCTGCTCACTACGGCTGAGTATATTTAGTGAAGTCCCAGCCACAAGTTTCATTACTACTGAATCACTGGAAGCAGCAGAACAAGCATTATTGGAAAGTTCTGGAGGAAAAAATCTGGATTGCCAGAGAAGGGACAATTTCTCCTATCATGGCTGCCTCCACAGAGTCTAGCAGTTCTTCCAGGAGAGGTTATAATTCTGGAGATTCAATACTCCACAATGGTAAGCAGTCTTCTAAAGATTACAAAACAGTCACATTGAATCAAAAGGATAGAGACTGTGGAATTCTCTTGGCAACTCCCTCAAGAAGATTTTGCTATCGTCAGAAAGGAAATGTGTATGACCACTTGGCTTACCTGAGCTATTTGTGTCTCGGCTCTTACATTGGAGTGATTTGCAGGATTTACCTGTCAGAGTTGGCTCACTGGGACGGAGTGCCTCTCTTTGGCTCTCTCTACTCTCAGCTGGTGGGGACGATGATCATGGGTTTCACAATAGCCCACAAGTCCACCCTTGGCGAGCACCATGCATTCCTGTACCAAGCCATCACCACTGGAGTGTGTGGTTCCATTACTACCTTCTCCAGTTGGAATCAGGAAGCCATGGCCACTTTGCTACAGACTGGCTACGACCAGCCTGACAATGCGGCTCGCATCTTCGGTTGGGCCACCATACTTCTTCTCGGACTGGGAATGTCTTCTGGAGCTCTTGGTGTAGGCCAACACTTGGCTTCTCTCTCTCCTTGGTCAGATGCCAGAGTGCAGGTACGGGAACCTGTGTCAACGGACTTCACGCCACAGGCTGGTCAATACTGCTGCCGAGTGTGCATATCTCCAGGAAGCAAGTGCTGGTCAATACTGAGCATGTGCGTGTGGCTGGTGCTATGCTCCATCTCTACAACTACAGTCGGTGTTCTGATGAACAGGTGGGACTTTGTCTTTTCTATCCTGCTTGCTGGCTTGGGTACATACTGTCGCTGGCACTTGGCTCCTCTCAATGCTCTTATCCCGGGATTTAAACTGGGCACTTTCTGTGTCAATGTAGTAGGGGCGTGGCTACTGGGAGGAGTCCTAATACTCCAAGACTTCTACTCCTCCAGTAGATGGGCCCACGATGTCTTGGTGGGCATGGCAACTGGGTTTTGTGGATGTCTCACCACTGTCTCCACTTTCTCCGTGGAGTTGTCAGGGATGCAAGTGAAGCATGCTTACATGTATGCCATAGCGTCCATCCTCATGGCTCAGATTGGACTACTTGCCATACAAGGACCAGTTCAGTGGACCAGTCACTTAAGAAAATGAACAGTTCAAGTTTTATTGGTGTGCTTTAATTATAATTTAAAATGATAACAGACTAGTTCGGACAAGTGTCAGTTTTAGAGGACATACGTGGGCGGGTGGGTGGCTTGATGGGACCTTCTTGATTAAGACTTCATGGGCTGTGGCTGGCCTCCTTTCTCACCTAACTTCTCCAGTTCTGCCCTACACCCACACACAATAAAATAATAATCAATCATTTCCATGTCTTCTACTACATACTATTATATATTGAAGACACCATTTACATGTACTTGTCCACTTGTGTCCTAGAGCACAAGTGGTACACTTGTACAGACAGACATCCACATCACGATGGAATGTATATCTCATCACTATAAGTCCCAACTGAGTTATGCCGTAAGTCAGGACTGAGTTATGCCGTAAGTCAGGACTAGTTATGCCATAAGTCAGGACTGAGTTATGCCTTAAGTCAGGACTAGTTATGCCATAAGTCAGGACTGAGTTATGCAACTACATGGCACTTATTGTGCAGGGCCTAATGAGTAGTTCATTAAACATTTAGTCAGTATGTCACTACATCAACTGACTAGATTGTGTCATTACCTGCCACCCACATGTCCCCACATGATGAAGCTATACTATATTAAACAGTTAGTGTTCTGCCGGATTATAAATGGGAAAATGTAAGCATTTATAACTTCAACCACAGTGTAGATAAGACTGTATGTGTGTGTGCGCGCGCGTGCATTCAAGAAGTTCTCTACAAGTAACAAGCCTCTGACAAACAGCTCAACAGATAATGTCGTCCCCACCTCCCTCCCTATTCACATATGCTGTGATGGCATGGCTAGTTCATTAGTGTGGGACTAGTTTCTAGTTGGTTTGTCTGGAGAGTCCATACCTACACTGTCAGTCAGCTAGTACAGGCTAGACATACTTTCGTAAGCTGCTCATCCTAAATAGTTTGCCCTGTGGCCAGGTAAGTGTCCATAATTAATTAACACAAATTTGTACATATTTGTAAGCAGCCACAATCTTTGCAGTCAAAGGCTCACACACATACCTACCTCCAGAAGGACCACACTACTATTTCAACAGGAAGTTGGAGTCCTCAGAACTACAAGTGGCAGGATGTGCACTGGTCTTACAATTTGAACCTTAATTATAGCTGCATGACCCTTGAACTCCTATTACAAGCTAACCAGACACTAAACATTGGCAGTCGGTAATAACTCGCCAGCAGTACAGATCAGCCGTGTACAGCAGAGGTGTGGTTAACAGCACACCTCCTTTCCTTGACCATCTACAGCAATACTAAAAGAATAACACACCTTGCAAACACACACCTTGCAATATGGAATGCTTACAGCAGACTCCTCCAGTCCCCACACATCCCGAGACTGTAAGTGTCAATGCCTCACTATCTGAACACTTTCTATAGAAGAGGAAGGAAAGGAAAAGGAAATCCTCAGCTAAATAAGTTACTAGCTCACCCCTTCAGCCAGTCCAGATCTTATCAGCAGATCAGACGATGCAGTGGGAAAAATACAAAAAACAACACTTCATCTTTCTTTTCAGCACTGAAATAGGAATGGAAATGCAGTGAAACGTGATGCTGAAATAGGAATGGAAATGCGATGAAATGTGATGCTGAAATAGGAATGGAAATGTGATGCTGAAATAGGAATGGAAATGTGATGCTGAAATAGGAATGGAAATGTGATGCTGAAATAGGAATGGAAATGTGATGCTGAAATAGGAATGGAAATGTGATGAAATGTGATGCTGAAATAGGAATGGAAATGTGATGCTGAGGTTGGGTGGGGCTAAGTTAGACAATGTGAATTTTTTTACCCACGCTTCCTACGTATTAGCCTTAAACTTAACCACTTTACTTATTATGTATACAGGGTTCCATCTAATGGGGGGAGAGGCTTTCCCCTCTAGCTCCCCTCCCCCCTCCCGCCCGCCAATAAATTAATAAATAATTCTCAGCTTCCCATACATATTTGTATGCAATGTGCAGTACACTATTAGCTCTAGACAGAACCCTGGGCAGGACTACTGGGCAGGACTACTGGGCAGGACTACTGGGCAGGACTACTGGGCAGGACTACTGGGCAGGACTACTGGGCAGGACTACTGGGCAGGACTACTGGGCAGGACTACTGGGCAGGACTACTGGGCAGCATAAACTTGCAAACATTAACTATAGTTCATTCCTATTACACACACACACACACACACACACACACACATTGTTACACACGGCATCTTGTCCCTTGGGGCAGTCGTCGTTCACCATTCTCATCGTTTCATTCTTACTCATAATTTTCAGTTACTATCATTAAATTCTTCTTTGTATCTATTATCAGTGACTGATTGATAATTCTAGCGAACATAGCTAGCTACTCTAATCATATCCAGGACTTGAACTGTCTCGTCCTTGTTGCCAGAGATAGTTCGGGAGCTCTTGTCGGAGCTCTAGTCCAGACTAATTATTCTGGAGTGAGTGAGCGTCTGTATTGCTGGATAGGTCAGGCCTTACAACCCTGACTGACTGATCGACCATCAACATAGGCCTCCTCATTCACGTACAGTTGCAGCTATTATTCTCCTCAACTACGTGATGCCTCAGATTCAGACTGCCTAACTTAGCAGAATGCTTCAATCTGAAAGCAGGACAACCACAATATCTCTTAAAGCAATATTGCATACTATTTCATAGGGTACTGACTGACACTGTGAGATATGCAAGACACTCTGGAGAAAACTACATCAACCACGATTACCATGGATGACATGAAGTCCTTCCAAGAGATGAAATTGGAAAACCATTTACTTGCACTCTTTCTGCTAACATTTCTAGTAGGTTCTCCTCACAAGATAGAGTGCCAGCATTGAGTATCTTGGATCCCAAAACACTACACACCAGATATTGATGCTTCTCATCAAAGCCTATGCAATGCAGCACAAACTCTGGTGGTGGGCAATATGAGAAGATGACTGATGATACTCCTGTTTGTTCTGAATAAATATGTTTCTCTATTACATAGCCAAACAACCCAAGATAGACATAAAGTCACAACTGAAAGACCTTCTTGAAACTGACATGTTGAAAGCTATGTTTCCTAACTTGAGTATTTTGGCCAACATCTGTATGTCAATTCCAGTGGAAACCGCATCCGTCGAACAGTTTCTCACCAATGAAGATGATTAAAACTCGACTCAGAAATCACATAAGAGAACAGGGACTCCCCCCCCTTGATGAAATAGCCATCAGATCACCCACACTCTTAGCTGATGATGATACATCCTCGTCCCTCTCGTCCCAATGGAAACGTACAGTTCGAGTTCGAGTAGTTTCTAGTTGGAGACTATGTCATTCTTTGGAGCAGAAGTTCTAACTGTATTAGACAGAATTTTTTTTTCCTTTCAACAGATTAGGAGGAGCCATAGGTTATAAAAATGAAGTCCCAGAGGAAACTAATCCTGAAATACAGAGATAGTGAGTGAACGATACAGTGTAGCTACAGTGCAAATGATTTTTTTTTTTTTAAGCTGGCCTACTATTAGCGAGTGATAGCACGGGTAACCTGTGCTATTAGGATCAATAGCACTCTAAACTACATTACTCATGCTATTACTCGTAAAAACAAATAACAAATTGTAAGGAAGTGAGGATTTGGGCCAGTGGAGGGGGGGGACAAGGTAAAATGCCCCCCTTTTCTGCCCCCCCCCCCATCCCCAACTTCACGGATGAAAATCCTGGGTACGAAATAGGAATGGAATGGAAACATTGGAGCTAAAGAATGTAAAATGAGAATGAAAATTTCTAAGAAATAACTTGGGCTAGAAGTGAGGTTGGTTTCCCACTGTGTAGCTGAGTATGTGCTCCATTCATTGTATTGGGTCTGATAGTAATACTAACTATAATAACTCTGTATGTAAATATTGATGTACACACAAACTCTGGCACAGTGGGGAAACATGAAGGAAGCACAACAAACATTGTAACAACGACAGCCAGACAGAATGCAAACATCATGCCTTAAGGACTATCTGTCACCTTCAGTGACCTCACGGATATCAGAAACAACACTCACTTCCCTCCCTTGGGATGTAGCCGAGACACTAACTATACAGGAAGTGAGACAGGATGCAGTCCTTTACGATGGGATGGGATGGACTAAGCCATTACACTGCTACCAGTAAGTACACCTCCTGTGATTACTCCATTGCTGGCAGAGTTGAACACTTAAACAGAGTGGGACAATCAAATGAATCCTATTAAGAAGATGCTAAGTCATTGTGACAAGAAAACATTAGAGTAGGACTTCTGCCATTCACAGTAAAAACTTATTCTGTGCCTCTAAACCAAAGCATACAGAGATAAGTAATAAGCATATAGTACATTTAAGGACAAGTAATAAGCACAAAGTACATTAAAGGACAAGTAATAAGCACAAAGTACTTTAAGGACAAGTAATAAGCACAAAGTACATTTAAGGACAAGTAATAAGCACAAAGTACATTTAAGGACAAGTAATAAGCACAAAGTACATTTTAAGGACAGGTATAAGCACAAAGTACATTTAAGGACAGGTATAAGCACAAAGTACACGTTTAAGGACAAGCAATAAGCATAAAGTACATTTAAGGACAGGTATAAGCACAAAGTACATTTTAAGGACAGGTATAAGCACAAAGTACATTTAAGGACAGGTATAAGCACAAAGTACATTTAAGGACAAGTAATAAGCACAAAGTACATTAAAGGACAAGTAATAAGCACAAAGTACATTTAAGGACAAGTAATAAGCACAAAGTACATTAAAGGACAAGTAATAAGCACAAAGTACATTTAAGGACAAGTAATAAGCACAAAGTACATTTAAGGACAAGTAATAAGCACAAAGTACATTTAAGGACAAGTAATAAGCACAAAGTACATTTTAAGGACAGGTATAAGCACAAAGTACATTTAAGGACAGGTATAAGCACAAAGTACACGTTTAAGGACAAGCAATAAGCACAAAGTACATTTAAGGACAGGTATAAGCACAAAGTACATTTAAGGACAATAAGCACAAAGTACATTTAAGGACATGTATAAGCACAATGTCTGGGACTCAGCCCAAACAGGATCAAGAATAAGCCCAGGCCAGCCCTGGCAATAAACACTTCCTGTCACTTAATGATATTCATGCTCTAGACTAGACCCATTGATATCATGCTCATACTCTTGTGTATTTCTGTAGCTTGTTTTATAACTTATAAATTGTTGCTGACCTCTGACAGACAGTATAAGACATCTTACTGGCGGTTGCGCTCTTTTGTGTACATAAGACAAGGCTGAAAGCTCTTGCGGGCCATCGGCTGCGTTTGGTGTATCTCGCGTTGCGCCCTGTCAAGTTAGTTTCCTGGTCCTTCACCAGACCACCTGTTTAGGATACGCCTCCTCCACACACAAAGTACATTTAAGGACAGGTATAAGCACAAAGTACATTTAAGGACAGGTATAAGCACAAAGTACATTTAAGGACAGGCAATAAGAACTTGAAGCAACAGACCAGGTCAAGAACATGTGGTAGCATGCATGCCATGAGAAGTGCTGCTAGTTGCAGACTTTCAAAGTAGATAAGGAGGTATAGATTAGTTAAATGCATTTGACATGTTTCAATACTTTCAAACAGAAAGTAAAAAAAAAAAAAAGCAAAATGGTGGTAGAATGAAAGTTTATTCGTGTTAATATACCTTTAGAGGGAAACAATATGTGCAAATACTCAATCACATACCACCACTAGTACTGAAGTCACTCAAATTCACTTAAAAAATTCTGGATACTGGTTTTCAAATAATTTACCTGTGGTCCATCCTGGTGGTATGTTATAATAGCAAAAAAAAAAAAAAAAATCATTAGCTTCACCAGCACCATTACTGTGTGTTTTCTTTCTTCCATGGGTTTGCATGCTTTCTCCCTGTAAAGGTAAATGTTGTTGTTGTTTATGTCCAATAGAATACTCAGACTGGTGAGGCACTAAACATAAACATTCAAACACTGATGTCAAGAAACGCCATTAGGAAATCCCACCTCTATGCTAGAGATATCCTAGTGATGTCCCACCTCCATGTTAGAGATATCCTAGTGATGTCCCACCTCCATGCTAGAGATATCCTAGTGATGTCCCACCTCCATGTTAGAGATATCCTAGTGATGTCCCACCTCCATGTTAGAGATATCCTAGTGATGTCCCACCTCCATGTTAGAGATATCCTAGTGATGTCCCACCTCTATGCTAGAGATATCCTAGTGATGTCCCACCTCCATGTTAGAGATATCCTAGTGATGTCCCACCTCTATGCTAGAGATATCCTAGTGATGTCCCACCTCCATGCTAGAGATATCCTAGTGATGTCCCACCTCTATGCTAGAGATATCCTAGTGATGTCCCACCTCCATGCTAGAGATATCCTAGTGATGTCCCACCTCCATGCTAGAGATATCCTAGTGATGTCCCACCTCTATGCTAGAGATATCCTAGTGATGTCCCACCTCCATGTTAGAGATATCCTAGTGATGTCCCACCTCCATGCTAGAGATATCCTAGTGATATCCCACCTCCATGCTAGAGATATCCTAGTGATGTCCCACCTCTATGCTAGAGATATCCTAGTGATGTCCCACCTCTATGCTAGAGATATCCTTGTGATAGCATACAGGGATTCATACAGGATTTTTCGCTTGGGGGAGTGTCCCTTGCTTTTTTAGCATTTCATATAAAGACAGCTTTTACACCTACCATTTTCATTGCAGCTATACTGATACCTGATTGTCTGAGAAATGATTTAATAACTAGCTAGTGTTTAGTAGCACTGAGGGTTCACACCTTTTGTGCCCCATTTGACTGGTAGCTATGAAATGTGAAATAACTATATATACAAGTATTATTCTTACACCTCGCTCTTATGTTTAGTGCAAGGTACACTGGGTACAGAATTGTCTGTTGTTTTTTGTTTCTGTAATTTTTTCTAGTCTTAGTTTTATTGTTTGACCAAGTAGTAATAAAAATTTTACACTTTGAAATTTTTCAGATGGGATTGGCTAAGTCTGTTCAGATGTATAGAATACTTCAGTATTTCACGAAGAGTTCAATCCAGTAAGGCATAGTAATCTGGTGAGAGTTCAGGACTTGTGCAGACTTGGAACTCACTGTCTCTCTGTGACCTCTGCAACTGTGCCAGGGTCTCATACAGAAGAGGGAGGGGGGAACTGGGACCCCCCCCCCCACAAGAAGTGATAATTAAACTTAAAAATAGTAACATGTATGACTACTACTAATAATAATAGGACAGTAAGGACACTGATTAAACTGGATAATATTATTCCAATAGGGTCACTGCTTGTAAAAACAAGAATGTTTTTAGAGTAATACGTACATGAATACCCAAGAATTGCATGCCTCCCTCCCCCCCCCACTAACAACCACCACGAACACCACCACTGGTTAACTTCTCAGCATAAGCAAAACTACAGCATACTGTAAGAAATTATTAGCTCAAGGGATCATGATGATGAAAGGGGGCGTTACCTACAAAAGCTAGTACCTAACAGAGGTGCATGTGTGCTAACGGTTAGCTAAGTATTAGTAGCAACACCTTACCATGCCACCACTGACATGTGTTCAACAGCAACCATCAATATCCTTTCCACCAAATGGTGACCAGTAGTGGGTGTTAATGTGGTGGGTGTGACCATAGGTGGATGTGGTCTGTGCAAGTGTGCCCACAGGCTCCTGTTGTTGCAACCAATGAACATATAGTGTAGTGAGTACTAACAAGTCAGTGCCTATTAGTTGACATTCCAGCCAGCTCAAGTGGCCAAGTCCATACTGCTATCTATCTACCTCCTCACACGATGTCATGCCAGTATTATCAAGTAGCAATTATACTGGAACAGAACTGTACACACGTGGACACACACACACACACACACACACACACACCTTGAAGCCTTGGGAAACATTGGCAACTAATAAATCATCTTTAACTGCAGAACTTTCCATGTCTTGTGAGGTCACCTTGTCAGCAAAACGTTCTGCCATATTTACAAGCATAAGATGCTCTAAAGGTCTGCTGATTGGAGCACAAATGTCATGTCTTCTACTTCTAGTACATCTCCTATTCACTTCTTCTTTACATCTCCTACCTCACTCCTTCCTCTCCTGACATCACCTGTACTACTCATCCTTCACACACACACACACACACACAGCCTGCAGCTCTCCCAACATTTGATCCTCCACCTCTTCTTGGTTCTATGGCAAGGTCATTTTTCTCAAAGTATTCCAACACACACACACGCACACACACAATGTGAGCAATAACTCTGAACCGAAACTACAGCTCAATTTACAAACTTTGTGAAGGTCATTTCGTCCTAGGAGTGCTCATGTTTGTAGATTCAGATTTGGAACACACATGCACAAATTACTATACTAGTTCCCCACTTGTTCAACAATACGAAACAAAAAACAAAAATATCTGGCACTAATCTATGAATAGAGTACTAACTACGCCCCATTAATAGTAGAAGAAGCTCCTCTCAAAACTCTGGTGACTTAATTTTTTATATAGACACAAGATAAGATTTTAACAACCCTTTACCTAAATTGTAACTTTCAAGAACATGCTGATGGGATTGAGGGCAGTCACAACAAGATGTAGCTATGGTTGTATGTTTGAATTGAGTACAGACTCAAAATTATAGCACCTGCTAAATCATAAACCATTGCCAAGTCTACAAGCATTTATGCTATTTTACTTTTCCAAGCCCCTATATAAATTCTCTGCACAATATGTACTACTGACCTTAACTGACAGGAAAATTCATCTTCCACATTGTCGTCATCCCAGTTGTCTTCCCAGAGCTGCTTATCACTGTCATCCTCGTCCCTCTCGTCCCAATCTAAAGTTAATGCAGAAAATATAATTAAACCATCGATTATTTTAATTTAAAACACACCATCAGTAGGAAACTCTTCGAACTCGTCATCTTCTTCAAAAAGACCCTGTTCTTTCTTGGACACCGTATTCGAATCTTTATCTCCAGACATGTTGAACGAGATTATTAAAAATATGCTAACGTCAGCTAAAAGTAAATGCTCTCTTCAAATCGAAACGGCCGATATGTGGCCGCCGCGGTTTGGAGGGCGTGGGTGTGTTCACTTAGTGGGGGCGGAGTTATCGCCGGAGCGCGGTCACCCATTTCATTGCGGAGTAGCTCAGTCGATCGTGTCAGTTCCGAAAAGTTCGGAGAAGTGTAGAGTGAGTGGCCGCGAGCTGCTGAACTGAAACAAAACATGTTGATGGAGCCTAAAAGTAATGGCTACTGCAACCACGCAGACAACCGGGTGGAGCGCTGCAAGGAGCGACTTGGGGAACTCCTGCGCCAAGAGGAAAACGAGACCTGTGCCGACTGTGCGGAGCCTGAACCTACCTGGGCCAGCACAAACTGGGGTACATTCATTTGCACACAATGTGCAGGAGTACACAGGTAATAACAGGGACTGGATTTTGCTGTAATCTGTTCATGTGTAAACCAGAATTTGACCCTCTGAGCAGGCTAGACAAATTTTGTTTGCAAATACAAGACTCCACAAATTAGCATTAGTCATGATAGATGATATATTAGTGTAGTATCACAGGTGTTGAGTCTTGCAACCAGCTATGATGGACAACTCATATATGTGCATTAAAGCATTGCTAACCACGATTACCCAGTGTAGCGTCTGTTACTTTCCTCATCTCTAGTCTGAATTTTTTTTTTTTTTTTTTTTTTGAGAAGTACTTGGCAGTTGGTTTGGTGTGGGGGTGTTATCCAGTTCGTAGTACAGCATTTATTTGGCATAGCTGGTTGGCTTACCTGTGACTGGTCCATAAGTGGACTACTAACATGCATCTCTCATGTTTTCTTTTCCATGCCTTGCTTAACTTCCTGCTGTAGAGGCTGAAGTCTGTGTGGAGATTGGTTCTGTCTGAGTGCTTTCCTTATGGATCCCATAATATTGGTGCAGCTGGTGATATGTGCTATTGGTTTCTGTGAAGCCTTGTAAGGATAAAAAAAATTTGAGTTGTTGAGGTGTGTTTGTTTCCCAACAAAGTGTTTGGAGCCTCGCTCTTTGTCTTGATTTAGGAGAGGAACAACGTGTGTTGCTATTTCCCCAACAGAGGCAGGTGGATATGAGAGTTGTGTGCATAGGGCAGCTTTTAGCAAGGGTGTTGTTGACAATGTGACTGCTTTTTAGAACTTTCTTCAATATATCTTTGAGCTTCTGGATAAATACCAGTTTATTATTTTTACCTGTTTGGTTATTGTTGATCCAAATCTCCCAGCTCCCCCCCCCGCCCCCCCCCCCCCCCCCCCCCCCACCCCAGTGACGGAGTCTCGCAGGCACGTACGCGCCGGCGCGG
>WLWI01003277.1_pt1 | contig 13896 bp, 7 predicted proteins | sample 6701501 | NCBI WGS metagenome assembly WLWI01 (sample SAMN12718690, study PRJNA515312) | sponge metagenome | isolation source: marine sponge | host: Mycale hentscheli | place: New Zealand: South Island, Marlborough, Capsize Point | collected 2014-11-01
AGACAGGGCAAGGAGGAGGAGAGCTAAAACGAAACAGAAACAGGTAGCAAAGTAAAGAATCTGACAGTATTTTGTAGCCACACCAAGCATGCATGGAGGAATAGCTGCAATTACAGGGAACATGCATGGCTCGCTTCGCTATTCTGTGCTATGAGCACATCACTAGTATCGCTATCATCACAACAAAAGTTATATGCATATAAGTGTGCAAGCTGTGATGTCAAGGCAGAACCTTTTATTGACACCAAAACTAAGTTACCAAAACATCTCATTTAAAAATATATAAATACAATCTAATAGCTAAATCAGTTGAAGTTCTTTTTAAAGTGATTCTATTAGATTTGGTGTTGGCTAATCCTACACTTGATTAGGAAGGAGAGTTTTCAACTGGGTTTGACTGAACCCTCCTCTGGAAGGTCTAACTCCTCACAGGAGTAGAAATGTAGAAAATGTGGGAAGGGTATGACTTTTGTAATTGATAGTTGTATAAACAAAATAAAAATGAATTAGGAGCAGGTGTGTACATGCATGTAAGTAGATATTATGTGGCTATATCAAGCAATGTGTACACAAAATGCATTTCATATAAACAATACTAAGTATCAGCAGAAAGTTATATGTGATTTTTTTGTCCATTTGCTTCCTATGTTTGTTGTTGTTTTTACTAACTACGTCAACTGAAGTTGACTCCCATACACAGTTAGCTACATTAATCTACTTCAATCATACAAAAACCTGTAATAAATAAATTATCAAAGTGGATGCAAATTATTAGTAAAATATTGAGATTTGACTGAAAGTGTCTGAAATAAGACGGTGGTGAATATGGGGGTGAAAAGCCTGAGTGCATCAAGCAGCTAGGATTTTCAATGACAGAAACTGTCAGGAATTTGGCACTGTCATAAGTGCGTGTGGATAGGTGGAATCACTGTACTACTTATAACTAACATTTATGATAGGGGGAAAAGATTAATAACGTATTTTAACAGCATTAATATCGTTGGCATAATATATACGACGAACGTACCTGGTGAGGATAATAAGAGTGCAGTGTTCAGGGTAGATGTACAGGAGTTTGGTGGCTTAACTAGTATTGCATAAGCCATATATATAATTTCATAGCTAATTAATTTCTCACCATTAAGTGGAAAAGAGCAGTAAACCATTATGTCATTTTAAGGTAATGGTGGACCAACTTTGTACTATCAGTGTCAAAGCAGACACCCTTTGGTGTATTTTCAAGCCTTCCTTAGCCTGTAATTGGTGTTTTCTCTGTTTTCTTTTTATTTCATTCATTAATAAATAGAATATAAGCTATGTAATTTTTTTTGTAGTCTTGACAATTATAACTACATTCATCATTGTAGTTATCTGTGTCTTCCAGTAAAATTTTAATAAATCAGATTCATTTGTTTTTTATTTAATTAACTGACTTGTACACTCATTTCGTTAATACGTACAAAAATTTCTTTGTAAAATATTTTTGAGCAATTCTTTCTACCTCATTTTAGCAGTTCCTTTATCTAAGTTCTGATCTGGTCACATAATTATTGGATGAACTAATTTAATCGTGTTAATAATAAAACATTTTCTAAATAATAAAAATAGAATTCAATTTTTTTCTCTGTACTGAAATTTGTGGCCTCATTTACCACATCCAGAACTCCTGGAGGTCCAGGTATGAAAAAGAGAATCCTGGCATGTAGCCAACAAAGTGAATTCTCCAAAATTGTGTGCTTTCCAGTTCAAATTTCTGCCTAGGCCCTGCACCGCGTAACCCTTTACCAATCGCTACGAAGTCGCAAACAGGAAGGGCCGCTAAAATCATCTTTTATCAGTGCTAAAATATCGGATTCATACCGCATACGTGCTGGAAACCTTATCTAGCTACGGGGAGGTGAACTGTCGTGATCGAACTCCCCTCCTCGGCAACTATGGGTCTTACTATCTTTGTGTATTTGGCTGGATTCTTCATTGTTGTGGTTGACGGAGAAGGTATTTGTTATAGTCCACTAGAATGCTAGTTACAGCTAGTAGATGAATAATTTAAAAGCCTTACAGTGGTTGTGTCATGGCTGTGCTCGCGTGTAGCTATAGCTGAGTACAAAATGGTTTATACTTTGTCAAAGACTTAATTTTTTTAGAGAATCAGTTAACTGACCATTTCTGTTAGCAGCATGGGGGATCACCACTCTGAAGTATAGGTTTTGACTAAGAGCAAATCAGTAACTGATGATACAATAGCTTACAATTTAACCATGAAAGGATAACGACATTGCTCAGCTACCCCAATAAAAATTACTGCAGTATTAATAATATGTGCATGCATCCAATAAAAGTATAAAAGTAGAATTCATTCAAAGGTCAACAGTATTACAATAAAATAACAATTCTTGTCTGAAACTACTTTCACTATTATAGATAATTAAAACTTATATTCACGGGACAATAAGATGGCTATAGTTATAGCAAATGTTGTCCGAAAATTTTCACCAGAATTATCTGTTCAGAATCACTACTGATACTATATTTTAATTTTGCTTACCTATAGAAACAATCTAGACTATAAAACAAAAATTATTACAGGAACTGTTTTTACTATATATTAACACAGAAGTGCCCCATGTCTTTTTTTATTGATACACTGTCATTAAATATACGTTTATAGTGATAATTGATTCCCCCGGAATGTTTTTCTAATTAAACAAAACTAAATAGTGTCATCCGTGTGTATTCAAATATTAATATGAAGACTCCTTGGGTAGCATAAAAATGGTATGAATATTTTTTTATCTTTTCTGTAAAGTCATTCTAGCAAGACTTGACAAAATTATTTACTATTCAGCAAAAAAGAGTATATTAGTCTGCACTGAGCTAAACATGCTGACTTTAAGACAATCTCAGAGTTGAGCTTCAGAAAGTATTCCTGTTGCAATATTCAAAAAAAAATATGGTAAAACCACTCTTGCCAGCATCCTGATGTTCTTTCACTCCCTGTTTAAGCCTTCTAGTTGTTTCATTTATAATGTACCACAGCTACAGGGTGTGTATACTATACACCAAGGATGACTTGGTGTTAATGTGTATACTATCTTTGAGTTTAGTAAGAAGTGACCTTAACCCGACTTGAATGCTGATTTGATGTCAAAAGGCTTTACACACTCTCTGACACAACACACCCTATTAAAGTATCAATGATGAGTGTTAGTATACATATGTATATAGTGTATTGATGAAATTTGTGCATATTTTAGTACTTGACATGCTAGCTACTTATATAGAGTTTGTACTACTACATAAGTTTCGTAGTGAGATGTAATAAATTGCATCATTCTGTAGGCTCAATACGTATTCATCCACAGTGCTCTGGATGAGTTGCTGACTTGTGGAGATACTGAAGTAGCAGCTGCAAATATGAGGATTGCCATTGGAAGATTGAGTAGACCAATAGAAGACAGGTCTGAGATGTCTGGCTTTCAAAAACAGTTCGAGGTATTCTCCTACACTCGACAAGTTAGGACTCACCAATAGCATTTATTATCGACTTAAGTATGAAGGCAAATGTAGAAAAACATTGAAGTACATGCATATTTATTGTTAATATAACTGAACATAAACATATTCTAATATTTATTGTTGACAGAAATGATAGCCTGCTGAACATAGGGATATGATTGTGATAGCCCTTTTATATTAATTTCAACTAATTCTTCCTCAGCTTGCAAAAAAAATTATGTGGCCATGAAATAATTTTCCATATTTTATATGGTTATGCAATAAATATTGTAAATATTATTACATGTATTATATTTTTGTAACTATTGGTTTGTGTGTCTATGTTTTAGATACTGACTCAAGTAGCTAATGAGAGATACAGGGTTTGGACTTCAGTCAGGCATTGAATGAAGCCAATAGTGTAAAGAATCGTTACAATGACAAAATTCTTTGTGAGTGCAAAGTTTGCTTTCTTTTGTGTTCTGTAAATTATCATTTAATGACCTAACTTAACAAAACTGATAATAGTATTTAATAGAAACTTGAACAATTCCTCTACTACTTTTATGGCATCAAACCTGGGAAGACAGTGGAATAACCAATGTTTTTCAGAAAAGGGTTTTTTAGACCTCCAAAAATTATGAGATTAATAGACTGTCAAAAATTTACAGTAATATCAGGAATATATTGATATATTAATGATATAATAATGATCATGTACCGGTGAAATAATTGATATTTCTGAATAATATTGTGTAGTTCCTAGATAATGTATCATTGACAGTGGTTATCACACAGTACTCTAATTGATTTACCTGTATTCATTTACATTTACTAATAATGTTGTCAGTGTGGTAAAGGAATCGCAATTCAGAATATTTTACAATTCATTTCACAAATTTTGTACAATTAGTCAACCATACAAGAGTGATTTTGAGAGCAGCAGGTCCTGATTACATCAATTCAAGCTTTGTTGAGGTTTGTTTTATTATATGAACACTAAGTATACAAAAGCATTGTTACAAAATATAATGTCAATCTCTGACACCTTTATTTTAAATAGTGCATTTTGTCAGACTGTATGTAGTATACTGCAATATTTTGTCAGGGTTATCGTCAGAAAGGAGCCTATTATAGCTACTCAAGGACCACTTCCTATTACGGTCAATGACTTCTGGAGGATGATGTGGGAACAACAGTGCAGATGTATTGTCATGCTTTGTAAAACAGAAGAAAATGAACAGGTAAAATAGTTAATAATTACACATATTTAAGCAAAATTATGAGTGATTGTAGTTATGCTATTATTAATTTGACGTCATAATTCTATTACTGAGTGAAATTGAGTGCCATGAAATAAACTCCCTTCTTTAGAATATTGTTTAAGATTTAAATGTTATGTCAAGATCTTGTAATTTAATACATGACTTATTCTGTTTAGAACAATAGCAAAGGAGTAGCTATGACATTCAATGTTTTTTCTATCATATAAAAACATCTGTAGAAAGAAAAACTTATGAACAATGAATGTAACAGCATCACTTTACAAATTTTGGGTTGTACATTTTGGTTTCAGTTGTTATATTTTGTGCATAAATCATGTTTTTTGTGCGCAAAAAGTTATTTGCAAAAGAAAAATGTCTTATTCATATGTATCAGGAAACTATCTGGACAGTGACATATGCATGTTACCGTGAAATTATACACACATCCCCCTGCCCCCAAAGTACAGCCCTGACATTACATTGTTGAATTTTTCTTGTTTTGTTATTACGTGTATAGTACAGGTTGACTTATTCAAAATTTGTTTTATGTCATGCTTAACAACTCTGAATGAATTATAGAACCATCCAGAGTGTAATGCTTACTCCAAAGTATTTTGAATGGTAAACAATCCATGAAAGTTAAGGTTATATTTTTGAAATATTGTGATTGTTATAATCAAGTAGAATAAAAAGCCTGCTAACTTCAAATAGAAAATAACTGATGTTTCATATGGGACCACCCTGTTCTGAAAATGAAGTCTATAGGACAAGCCATCATTTTATTGTGCATACGTGCACAGTCATTTTGTCATTATCTGTTTTTGTATTTACATGCAATTATGTATGGTAAGGTATGGTCATGAACTATGGAGCATGCTCAGCCTGGACTATATATCTCTCTGGGGTTTTACATGTGTCATTCAGTCTGTATTTTGTGCTTGTCCCTTTACTCTCAATTTCTTCATTAACTTTAGTCTTGAGATTCTGTTTTACCTTGGGTTTCCCAATGAGGGGACCATGGTGGTAGATATTATCGACTGAGTGTGTGAGGATAACTCTTGTATAGTTATGTTAATTAAAACTTAACCAGATGTTCGACTTCTTGCCAAAGTCCTCTTCAGGAGTCTAATGAGGTCATACCCGGTAGTTACCAGACACATTTATCACTCTAATTTATTGGCAGAAGTAAGACTCACAAAATACTACATCTGGTTAACTCTGAGTATTCAAGCTAGCATGAGTGCATTTAGACATTGTGCTCCTAATCTTCCAAGCTTCTACACTGTAGTATGTGTGTGGATAAAAATTATTCGGGAAGGTCGACCTAGAAGTCTTTTAAATGTGGTTTGTAATGATTGTGTAATGCAGTGCAAAGTTTCACTATGTTCTAAAGTCATCACTTCCTGAAAAGAGTCCATTGACAACCATAACAAAATCTGTAAACTGACTTGATAATTGGAGTTGACAAAGAATTGACTGGAATGTAGAGGTTATCAAGCTATACTGATTATACACTAATTTACGATTTTGTTATGGTTGTCCATGGACACTTTTCGTGCAGTACATATGTTGCTTTTTGGTCTTTGAATGTTACTGCGAGTTTACCATATTCTTGTGTTGCACCTTTGCCTGGAGGCCAATAGCGGTGACACACTTCCTGTACACAGTAAATTTATACAATTGACGGAATAACACTCTTACATTATAATTTTAACATGCTTAACGTAATTATTTTATATAAAATAAAGACAAGCATCTATGTGCAAGCTGTTATTAAAGACAGTAATAGAATGAGTTCATGATATGAAAGGCATTTAGTGAATATGTTGCAAGAAAGTTTGAGATAGTAGAAAACCAGACTCGCATGTCTGTGGCACCAACTGGAACCAGTATCACTCAATTTCAGTACCTGAGGTGGCAGGAGAATTCTGTGCCTAATTCTACTACAGCCATATTGGAGATTGCCAACCTAGTACAGAAGGTTCAGATGAGTACTGGCAACAAGCCTATTGTAGTCATGTGCAAGTAAGATTTAGTTGTTTATAATGAAGATATCATACTATTGATATGTATAATAGTGTATAGAATTAATGACTTATATATTATACTGCTGTCGACTGAATCATCAAGTTAAAACTTCAAGCAAAGATATAAGCATTTTATGTGTATTTTGTAGTGATGGAGTAGGTAGGAGTGGCGCGTTCATCACGATGCATGCTCAGATGGAGAGGATGAAGTCTGAGGGAGTTATTGATGTCTTCCAGTTCATAAAGTCAGTTCGCTTCCAAAGAGCTGGTCTGGTAGCTAATAAGGTATGAAAATATTAAATGATGCATGTGTTACAGTATTTTATGAAACTTACATCAGGAGGTATAAAAATATCAACAGGAATTTTGTCAATAAGTTATTATACTTCAATATATTGTATGCAAAGCTCATCTTCTGTTAATGTTGAAATCATTGTATTTAGTTTTGATAAGCAACAAGTAGGAGAATTGTATGTTCAATAGTGAATGAATTCAGTTTGATGCAATTTTTGTTTTTTTATTTATAAAATCAATACTTAAAAGAAGTTGGACATTACTTCAGATTTTTCACTTGAAACCCTTATGGTTGTCACACCATATTGTATCCATATGCTATACTTAAGCTAAATTTGTTCTATTCAAAATTCTTTTTGTTGATTTAAATGTCAGCAAATATTATTTGCTGCTATAGAATCTAAATGTGACCGTCTACAGGAAAACCGGGCACAACGCGGCACCCGTCGAAAATTTTTTTTTGCACTTACAGAGTTGTCGGCGTCCAGATATTGAGCTCTCCAAGTTTTATCGTCGTAGCTAAAGTCGTTCCCACTATAATAGACCTAACCGTTCCCTTCCGTCAGCTTGAAACAATACATTTTTAAGAAATCGATCGATCTTTTCTCGATATTTACGCACGCCGCGTTGTGCCCGGTTTTCCTGTAGACGGTCACAAATGTTCTCATAATTTTATTACAAATGATACAACAATTTTCAATGCATAGCTACACATAATACAGAATGTTTTCTACTCTGCTATTATAGCTTCATACAGACGTAACACTTATACTGACCTGAATGAACTGGGTATTAATAGCACAGGGTATAGTAAGCAAGAAATTTTTTTTAACATTACTAAACTAATCTTTTGATTATTTCACATCCATTATTTATAGTTGATGTATTGTAAGGTATTCCTACATTATTTGTGATATTACTACCCTAATATTTGATCACAATTAGCAACCATATCAAATACATAATATTTACAATTACACATTACTATGGCTACAAAATACCTAAGTATAAATTACGTTTCTCTTCAATGATATACTACAGGAGCAGTATGAGTTCTGCCATCAAGTTTTGGCTGACTTCTTGGATGGATTTGACACTTACGCCAACTTCAAAGAAATTATATAAAGCATAATTTTTTGCCATAACTTTTGTGAATTCTAATGATTGCTTTAGTTAAAAAATTATCAATATAGAAGCTTATTATAGTTTGTGAGTAAACATTGAGTGACTATTTTGAAACATGACATTTGATTTATTTAGTTTGTGTGAAAATTAAAGGATGAAATTCATCTCATAATATAATTGATAGTTGTTACATTTGAAATAGAAGTATAATAATTAACAAACAAGTGGAAATCCATAACATAGAATGAATATTAAAAAGGGAGAGATACTACTAATTGTATATTAAAATCCCAAAGTAAAATGTTGCATGCAGATTGAAAATGAATAATTTGCTTAGATATCTTATCAGATAATATGGCATATTATCATATAAAAGTGGATAAATTTAACCAAGTTCCAGTTGAGTTTCCTCTTTCCAATTATCTACCTTCTCTGTCAAATATTATGACTTAGCAATAGAATTTGAAGGGATGTCTTATCAAAATCCGGACAATTAGCTGATAGAAGAGATTATGTAATTGACTAATTATGGCTACTGGTAAATATCGAACCACATACTCAAGCTTTAGTTTAAACACTAGTGCTAAAGACTCTGGGCTAACATAACCTTTGAATTCAGTATTAACAATTTATACTAGTGAACAATCTTGACAGAAATGTAGTGTCATCAGATTGTTTTTGTCCTGTTGTCCCTTTAGAGAGCTACAATGTTTTTGTTTGAGTTTTTATTCAGATCTAGGTACACTGCCTTTATATATCATATAATTTTGTTGTTGACTTCTGTACAAATGATAAAGAAGACTGATGTGCTACAAGTTATGCTAATAACAATAATATTTAATTGTGAATTGCAAACTAGCTAAAAGCGAAATTTAGCATATTATTATTATTATTATTATTATTATTATTATTATTATTATTACTATTATTACTACTGTCATTGTTTTTGCTATTGTTTTATTACAACATTTTATTATTATACTATAATTGCTTTACTTTTTAATTATTCTATTCTCTTATACATTAATTTTACTAATGTAAACTCTATTTGCTTTAACAAAAATATGATAAAAATTGTAAATACAAGACAATAAAGTTATATCAACAGTAATACACTAAATAATCATTACATGTTTATTATTGTTACACTTCTTGTACAGAGACATAAATATAATACAGTATACTTTTTATTTTATTTTTGGTTTTGAAAGAATTTTGCTTTCTCCATATGCTGTACACTCACTCATAATTACTTCCTCATATGCGTGTGGTAAAGGGTTTCCATTTTTGCCTTCATTGACCTCTTCATATTCAGTACCAGTTATTTGGGTGGTTGATTTGTAATTATTGTCCAAATGTTGCCTAAAAAGAAAATCGTAACTATAATTGAAAATAAATATAATATTATGACTATTTTACACCTAGATATCTTCACAATGATATGTTTAGGTACGCCCATGAAAATAACTCATGATACAAGCTGTATTGCACAAGTACATTACCCTTGTAGCTATAGCAACTGGCCAAACTTGACAATTTCCTGATTTTTTACAGCTACCTTCCTCTGGTGTAGGTATTCAGCTGGGTTAGAGCAGCAGCTATAATATCAGCTTGGTGTTGGGTAGCCCCTACAACCAACTTTACACTGTGGACTACCAGTTCTAGTACTAACTACAGTAGTGAAGATATCTAGTGTGGAATAAACCACTTATTACACTCATAAGAGTGATAAGGCAATATATTTCACTCTCAGGCTTTTTTTTTCACCCGCCTCTGGCTCGTGAAAATAAATAAGCCTTTTGAACCCAGGGCCACTGGCTGTAGCCACCAGTGCTCTAACCACTAAGCTACGACAATCCTCAACTTCCAAGACTCTCACATTTTTCCTTTATACTGTTGAGTAGTACCGCTTGCTGCAGTCTCGTACTCAACAGACCACCAATTATGTGCCGTCAGAACACCTTTTCGGTGTCGACTGGAAACACCTCCCCCTCCAGAGAGGAGCCATAATTTGATTCGAACCCAGGGCCACTGTTCCCCGGTGACAACTAAGATTTTTTCACATTTTTCCTTTTGCTTTTTCCAGACCCCTCTAGGTGAGAAAGTGTCAATCTAGTTTTTATGAAGGGTCAGAACTTGATAATTGTGATGTTAAAGCCTTTTTAATGCACAAATTATGGCTCCTCTCGGAGGGGGAGGTGTTTCCGGTTGACACCGAAAAGGTGTTCTGATGGCACATAATTGGTGGTATGTTGAGTACGAGACTGCAGCAAGTACTCAACAGTATAAAGGAAAAATGTGAGTCTTGGAAGAGTCTGTTGGCTAAAGCAAGTGGCCCTGGGTTCGAATCCCCAGCGACAACTAAGACTTTTTTTTCACATTTTTCCTTTGCTTTTTTCCAGACCCCTTTAGGTGAGAAAGTGTCAATCTTTTTTAAGTTTTGCTAACTCGTATTTAATTATAAACTATATACAGATAAAAATTCTTATAAAACATTTTATTATTATATTTTTAAACACATAATTTCAAATAAGAAGTGTGACTTTTTTGTAAAATGGGTGTGAATTGGCTGGTAATACTGAACTTTTTTTTTTTTTTTAATCCTGCCTACGTCTATCTATTGAGTCTACTTTCAGTCAATACAAGGAAGTTACACCCATAATGAGGAAAAAAATTAGTAAGGGAAGAAGATGAGACAGCTAGTGAAATAGTGAGTGAATGAACAATAAACTATAAGTAAAACCATCAAATAAGAAACAAATAAATTGTAAGGTGAAGAAACAAAACATCTCCTTAGTCAAGTATTAGAAGCAGGTAAGAAAAAAGTTTTTGTTGATAAAACTAATTGAATAAGAATACGTAATTAACATAAATGATTTTGGCATTTCTAGTGCCATCCTATGTGACCTTGTTAGTTACAATAAGATATCTATACAAGTATAATTTTAATTATAAAACCAAAACAATTACAATTACTATTAAAAATAAAAAAGGGATAATTATGACAACTTTAAGTCACTTACTTCCATGTAATTAAATAATTTCTTGTAACTTACCTGTAACTTAATATTTTATATACAATCACAGTGACAGAAATTATAACTGAGACAACTGCAATACAAATGATGACAGCAATCACTATTACTTCAATTTTGGAATCAGTAGAACTGATAAACTGCAGAGTTGTCTCATAACCTAATTTAAATGTAATAAGAAAAAAAATTAGTAGCAGAATAATAATACTTGACATGGGAATAGACAAGTACTTTCGAAAGTGGAGGCAATTAATCACAAATAAGGTATTTTACAATAAGAAGGTGAAATGGCATTGAAGATAGAATCCAATACCATCATTACAACTTGTGTTGCTTCTTTTTACTTTCAATTATTAATTATTTCTGGTTATCAGTTGAAAAAAAATTCAACTGGTTGAAGCCACTTTTTATTATTATTAATATTTTACAGTACTCAATTTTGCCAAAACTTGGGGAGCTAATGCCCCCCTTAGCCCCTTCTGTCTATAGCCTTGTTTTAAGAAGTAATTATTGAGAATGTTATTGTCAATAATAGAGAAAAAACATACAATACTAAGAACATAAGCAGAGAGCTGGCTAGTTTTTAGTGTCATTTAGCAACTAGAAGTTACAAAACTCTTACTCCTCTAGAACGCTGTAATTACTTTCAGTTCCCTTATAAACATTACTTATCGTACTAGCCTAAAACAAGAAATGATGACCACTATCATTTCTAATTCAGTAATAAATTGAGCTCTTTCCTCCACAATTGGCCCAAATTAGGCTTGTATAGTCAAACAAACATTAACATAGCAGCAAAAGAATAAGTGTATTTGTTGTAGTTATGGATTTTATATATATCTGTAAACTGTGAGTGTAGCATATACTTTGAGATGATGATCTTGACGGGGGAGGGGAGGGGGGAGGGTTGACAACTAAAGCTATAGTAAGTCTACTTAAACTTGGCATGGGTTCACAGATACAACAACCGTAATATATTTTCTTAATAGCATACACATCTGATCAGGCCTGTGAGACAGGAAGAGTGGGCTAATGGGGGGTTCATGTGAGCGTTAACCATGTGATTACTATTGTTTGATGATATAGTTTTCTTGGTTTTATCAATCAATAGTTGTGCAGTTAAAATAGTGGTAGTCAAAAAAATAGCATAGAAAATGCTGGCACATTCAATCGCAATATTCAGTCATAGCTAAATATCTAGTAAGCCTCCTCTTTGACCAATCTTGCTATAGACCTGCAGACTAGTTATTCATGGTCATAGATGCAGGCTACTATGCTACAATATAAAATGAGTAGATAACAAAGATGTTACACGTTTATAATTATCTGTAGTAGCATCCATGGAAGTGCCAGTTTTTGTGATAAAATCAGTTGCTAATTGGAAGAAACAGATTGATTTCATGCTACATTAACCAAGAAAAACTCACAAGATGTAGACAATATGACAGATCTACTGATACCAGATGCTCCAATAGTCATAGTACATGTATAAATTCCAGCATCGGATTGTCTAACTCGAGTTAGTGTCAATGAATCCCTGACTGTAGTAGAAGGAGCTGTAGCCAGTGGTGGAGTACGCATCATTTGTCCTGTCCATTCAACTCTAGCTATAGCAGGTCCTGATAGAGTTCCAATACATGTGAGAGTAACACCATCTACACCAGCTACTCCACTAGGGTTGGGTGGAGTTATAGAGATAGAGGTAACTGTAACTATTCAAAATTGATAGAAGATAATATCAATTCTTTAAAACAGTAAATAATTAATTTTAATTGGGACTGTTGGGGTGAAAACGACGTATAACCCTCTTACCTCCATGCCTGGATCAGCCTGTAATACTAAGCAGTATGATATTTTTAATTCAAGTTTTTTTAAAAGCTTATTAATTCATTTTCCTTCAATTATTCATTTTAATTTATGGTATGTGTGGTGTCTTACAACAAGTATGTAAACTATTCTTATTCCTTGAAAAGCATAAATGGATAAATATTCTATCAAATTCACCAACTTTCCTTTTCCTATGTAGATAATTTTGTATATATAATCATATCACATTTAAATTCAAAGTGTGTGTTATACATGACATCTCTCTCCATATATTGGTATGATCTATTATTGTATCTATATAATTTTGTAAAACTTACCAATTATCAGAATTTCATGTGAGGAACTCATTCTCATAACAGGATTCACAAGATATACAGATAAAACTGTATAGTTACAGGCATATTGTGATGTATTCTGGGTTAATTGTAGTGGACTCAAGTCTAACTGATGAGTATTCTGTCCTGTCAATAGAGTATTTCCCTTCATCCATGAATATGATGCTATCATTAAGGTTGATGGAATATTCACATTACAAGTGAGTATGTAATTGAATGAAACTGTTGGCTCTCTACTTTCTTCAATGCTGGCTGATGTTCGGGGAACTGTGTAATATTGAATACTATAAATTAATAATTTTATACATTGATAACAATAATTACCTGATACTGATAAAGTTGCCAAAGTTGTTAGAGTAGAACTGCTAATTGAAGCCATACATTGTACAGATGGATTGTGTTGGCTCACTCTCTCTATTCTCAACATATCTGTGAATGTGTTTGTACTTCCTTGAACAGCCTGACCTTGCTGAGGACCACGAGATACTTGACC
>WLWI01003278.1_pt1 | contig 13895 bp, 7 predicted proteins | sample 6701501 | NCBI WGS metagenome assembly WLWI01 (sample SAMN12718690, study PRJNA515312) | sponge metagenome | isolation source: marine sponge | host: Mycale hentscheli | place: New Zealand: South Island, Marlborough, Capsize Point | collected 2014-11-01
ACTAAAACTCAAAAATAGCAATACCCCAAGGGTTGTTAGTATGCACAGTTCATATACCTAAAGGCAAAAAATAGTGCACACTTACCAAGTTAGTACACCTAGTAACAATATAGCAACTGGTTCTAATGTAGTATAGGCTTACAACTATGATAAATAGTGCATTAATTTACCATTGTCACTAACTTGAATAAAAATGGAACTCCAGTAAGTTATTGAGCTTTAACTGCACCTGCAAAAAAATTCAAAGTTAGTAAATAATTCAATTACAGTAGACCTTAGCATATCTGGGGCCTCACATAACAGCTCCCGCTTTATCTGGCCTAGAGAAATCAATTCAAGCCACCATTACATGTACTTTTGAATTGTAGTAGTCCAACTGCTGTCTTTATCTCCCAATCTAGGTCTAGCACTTCTGAGGCTGCTCTGTGGGTGATAAGTTGTACTGGTTAGCTATGATAAACTTCATTACAGCTGATCTGTGGTTACAATTGTCTGAGCTAGCGGCTATTATATATGATATGCTTGACAAATGCTAATGACTTTAAAATCATTTATTATTAATAACTCTTTCATTCACATAAATCATCAAAAAAATCATTAAAACTCATTTTATGAAGTAGCTTCACATATCCGGAAATTTCACGTATCCAAATCACAGTCGGTCCCATTATAGGTTTGGATATGAGAGGGTCTACTATACTAGGATAATCATGTTATGATAGATAAACCAGAAACTATATTTTTTTTAATTGCCCATAGCATTATCATGTGATTGCTTGTGTTATTAAATGTTATTATGGTTATTTCATAAAGCATTTTGTTTGCTTTTTATAGCCACATTTTGCAGACAAGGATAATCCTCCTTCTACCCTTGGAGTTCAGCAGTATGATGTTAATAAACCCTGTGTTTTATAGTACTGTACACTAAAGTAGTATTTTGTCTCATGTAGTGTTGGTGTTTTTTTATTAGATCGAGAATCATTGATCAAAACATTGTATATTTAAATGAACCAGATGTGAGTAGTCTACAAATTTAATAACTAACTTCATTCTATGCTGTTGTCACTCGTTCTTTGTATCTGTCCCTATTGTTCTACAAATCCTTTTTTTTTTTACCCTACAATTAGCAGTTTAATTAAATTCATTCAATTTTTGGTCAATATTAAACTAAAACAGTTTGGCTGCATTTTGTGTATTGACTTAGCTATCAATTATTAATAATTCACTAATGAAACAATCCATTAATCTGAATAATACATATTTTCTATAAACTACGTCAAGGTAGCTATTGGCTGAGATCATCCTCCTTTTTCCCTTATAGTCCAGCTTCTGTGCAGTTATCTACAAAAGCTCACTATTACACTAAAATGTGCAGTTGTCCACAAATATTTCACTAAAGTGTTTGCAGAGATTTGAATATAATAGTTTTTTATGCAATGAATACTTGTTTAACGTGGGGAAACTAATTCCAAGATTGGAAATGACACCTGTCATTCACCCCTTATCTAGTGGGAGCTTACATATATTTCCAAGAAACTCCCCTAAAAGTAGAATTGATATCCTGACAAACATGCAATGATACATTGGATAAAGTAAAGCATTATTGTATCACAGTAATGATTAACAGGAACGCTTTAATAACTATTGTAGGATGTCAATTCTTGAACTAAATTTATTAATACAAGTAAAACCATGTTTAATTCTATATGAGACATCTTCTATTAACTGATAGTCAGGGTGCTATAGCCATCAAATTTACAGAATATTAGATGTGAAGATATCTAGCATAGAATAAATACTTAATGCACTCATCAGAGATGATACCACAAGATATTTGACTCAGTCTTTACATATGCACAAATAATTATGAATCCACACATATTATACCAAAATTAAATTACAGTATGTTCCATTATGATATCAAGTGATATAAACAACATAGAATTAGATATCAGAAACAGTTACAACTTATGCTGTTCAGTAAACCATTATGTCAAAAATGGATGTGCTGCAACAATTTATAAATACAATTAATAGAGAGTAATAAATCCAAGGTCTCCAGTGAAGATTTCACCGTTAAATTCCAATCTGAAACAAATCTGAAGTCAGAGAAGAAGCTAGCAGCATACATACACACCTGTGGAATTGAACTGAACCTGTGTCACACCAAGGTCTTCTCTTCATCATTCCATTTCGCAGATTTGACCCTGACGTAATCTTCAATTAAAATCACGTGAGCAGTTGGTGTGTGGTCAGCGTCATAAGTTTAGCCGTGCAATGTGGTCGTATTCCATTATCTGGTGTGTCATCCAGTAAGTCCATATAATTCACTAACTATTCCCCCCAAGTTATTATATTAACTATGGCCAGCGTATTCTGACAGCAAGGTGAAATACTATATTATTTGCAATATTGTAGCTCAATTATGTTGTCAGTTTTTATGCTCTAATATTGTTGTTTATACAGTTACTTATGCATCATTGGAGAATGGAATGGAGTCCAGTTGTAGTTGAGCTCGAGGTCCTTATCTAGATTAGATGTGGTGTTAGTGTTCTGCATTACTATGATTCAGTTAGTATCCAGATAATGCTCTTGTGGAAATAATGTGAGACTATTTTCTCAACTCTCGATTCACTCCAGTTTACACTTTGGGAATTTTTCCAGGCATATACAAAGATGACATTTTATCATCCATTTTGTTGATTGCATACTGGTGAGTACTACTGATATTATTACTACTATTACATCTTTTATAACTGTAGGTATTCCAGATCCACCAATGTTGAACAATATTCTGCAATCAGCACATAGTAATAATAGTGGTTTAATGTTCAACTTTGACGTCCTACAAAGTGGCACAGCATCATCCTGTGTAGTGAAATATAATATAATGATTACTGGAATTGGATGTAATTATACTCACACTAAACTAGTGGATGTTATAGAGTTAAATGCCACATACAACACTGTGTCTGTTGGTGCATTACCTGTGTGTTGTGAGGAATATGAATTCAGAGTGTCTGGTATGGACAGAAGCAATAGAAAGTACAACAGCTGTACATCAACAAACAATGGATTATTCAGGTATATATAATGTGTGTGTATGTATGCATGCATGTATTATATGTGTATGTTTGTATGTATGTATGTATGCATGTATGCATGCATGTATGCATGTATGTATGTAATTCATGGATGCACACACACATGCATGTGTGTATGTGTGTATGTATACAAGTGATGTAATTCAACACGATGACAAATGAGTAATTGTGTACAAATAATTCAAAAAAACATTGTTAAAATTAATGACAAAAAGAACTGAACAAATACAACGTGGCTGATTTTTAAAAATTATGCATGAGAAAGGATTGCAATCTAACCATACCAATATTCCTCATCTAAATACTTGCTATGTGATGTGTAACTATTTGTGTTCCACCATTGTATTAACTTAAATAAGGATATACTTTAATGAATTCGTATCATATATTGCTTGCCAAATAATGTAACTATAAACAAGCTCTAAATGAAATTCTAACACACTATTATAATTTATTTTACTTTGTATAATAGCACTAAGAAGCTTTTCAGGAATGTATGCTGAAAATTTGGCTGGTGGAATTATTGAAATTACAATTTCTCCTCTTCTTGAACCTCATGTTCTGGGCTATTTCTACAAATATGAAAGTGAAAGTGGAAGAATTTCTGATATTTGCAACAGATTTGATTTAACAAAAGACACTAGAATTGCTATAATGAATCCTTGCATGGATTGCAGTATCGAATTAACACCAATAGTTTGCAACTCAATGATGAACTTAACTTCAAACAACTTTACTGTGAATGTACATAGTACATAAGCATGACTCATGTCACGGACATGTGAAACATACTTAGGGAGCTTAATAGGAGTAACTGCAGGAGGTTCGGCAATAATAACTCTACTTGTGGCCATAATTGTAGCACTTGGATGCAAATTGAAGTGAGTATTGAACTGACTAATCTTTTTTGGTCTAGTTTATTTCTATAAAAAATGATACATTTCCCTAATACTTAGATACATTTTTATATTCAATTGAATGTAACAAATTTGGTGCTGATTTTTTTTTTTCATTGTTGGGTGTATGATCATTTGCATTTTATAAAACTGCAAGTTATGGTATTCTTGACCGCTCAGGACTGCAGCTAAGCGATGTTGGTACTCACAATGTACAAGTTGATTGTATTGTAGTGCATTATCTATTATACATAAAATTCTTTAAATTCATCTTATTCTGTAGCATTAAAACAAATGTGCTTTACAATATGATAGTAATGCTTTTTTATTAGACAAGAAAATAAATCAAGTTTTTGCTTTATTACTGCCACTAATTGCATTAATTTTATAGATCATGTATATCTATTTAATAGAGCGAGTAAAAGTGTCCAGCAAAGAGATGCAAAATATGGACATAAACAGAAAAACAAATCAAATGAGAATAACGTGGGTGTTCTGGATGGTGAAGTGGTTATGGAAGATTGCCTAGCTTATGGAAAGATACAAGTTGTGATATCCTGAGTAATAGTTCTGATTTGCACACTATAGATTATACATATGAGTAATGTGAAGGTAAATTGCTATACTCTAAAGTAAAAATAAATATAAATACATTATCATTATTAAATATCAGCTAAAGTATGCAGCTAGTTCAATCATAGATTATTAGGATACTAAAGCAATGACCCGTATTGTTTAGGTTCATTAATTTAAGATTTAGGTTTTTAAGAATATTAATTCTTTAGGACAAAAAGTTTGTCATTGTTTAAATAATTAGCTTCTACTACCAAAAGTCATATAATAACGTAGCACTATTTAAGAATTAGAGTTGCCATTGTGCTCTTCATTGAAATTCACAGGTTATATACTATTCTTGTACTCTGTGGCCAAAATTGTTACATTTTGATCATTTTATCTTATAGTAATTATATAATGTATAGGTCTATGAAAAGCTAATTTTAATATCAGCATGAAAAATAGGTACATCACTGAGTAAATTAAATATACATTTTGTAGCTTTGTGTAGTAAAAACAAATAATTTATAAAATTTTAACTTTAAAATGACTTCAAATAACAACGAAGAAACCAATCACAAAAATATGTATGTATTCACTCGGCTAAAGCTTTAACTGAAATTAAAGTGTTCTGAAAAATAATCAGTGTTGCCATGAGACAATTGGCAAAAAAGATCAATAAATAGAGTTATCCTATTGAATTCATAAAAAAAATCATAAAAACTCATACAACAATGTGGACTAAAATTTCAACTAGAATATGTTATGTTTTGTTCCCAATACATAAAAATACTGAAGTAATAATCAGAATAGTTACAATGATACATCCACAAACTCGCTGCATTTCATTAGGTGAGGAAAGTGGAAGTTTTCATACACAACTCATGATGTTAATCCCAGATACCACAGTTTTTTTGAGTTACAATATTGTCTGATCAAAAATGTTATTATTTTGATTGACCTAGTTTAGTTCTTATACATTGTATGTCACATTGATCTTATATACACCATGAGAATGTAATGAGAAAAGCGATATTTTATTTTTATGAATTACTTAGAGGGTAAAAAGTTGATTGTATTTGATTCAATCTTAAAAAAAATTTATCAGGATTGCAACAGACCATCACAATAAAAAAAACTTACAAAAACTGACTTCAGGACTGTTTTCATTCATGTCATTGTCTTATCCTCATAATTATGTAGTTTTTATTCCATAATTCATTACCTATTAATATGAAGTTAGTGATATAATAATAGTTATTTTATGCCACATTACACTACTAGTGCCAAAATTGGGTTGTGGTATCAAATATTATTTTTTCTTCGTTGAAACTATTTGCATTGGGAAAAACTAAACTGTTTGGACTGTAATAGCTAATTATTCAGTTGTTTTTAGCAGTTTCTCACTTACAATTATAAATTTTGTCTGAAAGATCTGGCTAATAGCTTCATATTTTCCAAAAAATTCAAAACTTGTAGCACAATAAAAGTTCTTAATCTAGCTTGCACATTACTGTCCTCACAGAATTTAGTTCTACTGCTTCTTGTTTCAGGCATAATGAATAAAGTTAAATGAACAAATATAAACACAGCAATATAATCAACAATACCTCATCAATGAGCATTCAAAAAAGTAATATACCACTGTGCTTATTCTCAAGTTAAAGCTAGACGATACTTGACTTGGATACTAGCTAGTACTCCATAATAATTGTTATAAGCCATGAATATAATCTGTTGTGTATTCACAAGCTAATTCGTATATCTTATACTAAATGTGAGAGAACATGTCAATAACTGCAGCTCCATCTTTGCTGACATTTCTGGAGAAGAAGAATACTGAGGAAATACAGCTTCAAATCTAGTATTAAGACTTTGCTAGACACCCTGTTCTAGCAACCACCACCACTGATGGCCATAATGTTGGGTTGTTCCTAAAGGGTTAAGTCTAAGGTAATTACCTCTTGCATAAAAATTCACTTCAAATTCTTCAGAATAGCTACTACACTAATTGTTAAATAGGTAAACACACACACAAACACACTGAATAGAAGTACAGTGCTGATAGGACTCAATAATAATTGGCTGAAGGTTAGTATTATAGTTGCCTACAGTCATCACAACAGAAATAAATAAACTACAAAAATATATACACAGAACCACTTAAGACTAATTAATTTTAGTTAGGTAGCATGTCTTCACTGTTAAAAATAGGGTGTATGGGAATCCCATTTTGAGGTGTCCAGGTAACAATTGTTGTACTACTCCTCATGGGGTGTTTCCATTTCACCTAGAGGAAGTGTTCAGTTACACCCCTGTACATCCTTCATTATACCAAATGGACCTATATCTAATGCTTTCCATTGTTCCCAATACTTGACTACACATACATGTCCTCCTCCTCCTCTCATCCTCTTGCCTCCAGCTTTAGTCCTTTCCTGCATGTTCCTCTTTCAAGGACCAAGTATTCTACTACACCCCTATCAGAGCTCATAATGCCCAAATATGGTGTTATTGATATTCTACCAATGGGGTGTTGTGATACTCCCTTAAACTAGCTACTAAAACACTCCAAATGATGTCCACAATACTCACTTTATAGCCATATATTTTAGTGTATAAAATTTATTCCAGTAATCAGCAAATACAATAAATATTGGTCCGTGATGATGTGACATTGTATCCATGTGATAGGTGAAGAATTAACTGTTCATGAATGAATGAAGATGGTCAGGAATTCTTCATACAGCCAGGATGATTAGAACTGTTCATCACTCATGTCAGCTGTGATCTACAAACAGCAACAATAAACAAAAATCAACAAAACATAATGGTAATTGACTATGACCAGTGTTGGGTTAAGCCCTATAATTAAGAACTTAAGTCCAAGCTCAAGTCTTTATAGATTTTTAGAACTTAAGCTCAAGCCCATCAATTTCAAGTCAGACTTAAGTCCAAGCTCACTTTATTTAAAGGCTTAAGTCCAATCTCAAGCTCTATTCAGAAGTTGAAATTCTTTATTATTGAAAGAACATTGAAAATTACATAATTCAATAAACAAAAAAATGACTTTATTAATCATATTGTGAAAGAACATTGAAAATTACATAGCGTGTAAGACCTCATTTATCGGACCAAGTTAGCCCCACGAACCATAACTTAGATGAACGATTTAAAAATGTATTGTTTCGACCAATCATGAGGTTATTCCATATTCTATCGCCTTGCAATACTCATATTTTTACAACACAATTTGCAGGTCGCTGTGCAGAGGCAGTGTAGAAGCAGTCAGGCCTCGATTATCGCCCTGGACCACCAAATATCGGCCCGTCGTAGTGTCCAATGCATCGGTTATAGGCCCGCGAACAAACATTCAACCCCAACTCAATCGCAAAACTACACTATTTAAATATCACCATTGAATTTTTCACACACAACTATCTTTTAGCAAATTTTTTCCATAGAATTTTTATCACAATTATATATTACGTTCGTACATAATTTCCTATAGGAATAGTCCTTGCAAATTAGCGTACAAAGTATGAAGGTAGTGGCAAAAAAAAAAGTTAGGCAGTGTATGAATTTAATAGGGGACTGTATAGAAATATTGTTTATTGGAAGTGTTTACTGTACAAAGGACAAAGAAGGCAAGCACCCCCTCCCCCTTCTCAATCTGAAAAACAAAAACAAAAACAAAAACAAAAAAAAACAACCTTGACCAGCATTACCACAATGTGCTACTGCCATTGGAGTTTACTTAATTTTCATTGGAATGCCAACAAGAACAAAAATCTTGACTTACAAAAAAATGATAAGATTAAATGCTACCAATCAAAGTTCAGAGTTCAACACATATTTTCACCATTGGGGTTTGGTACGACACAGTCTTCATGAAGCCACCTTGAACAAATGCACTGAAGCCATTCTCTGCCCGTTCCTTCATCCTCTTCAAAAGAACTGAAGCAGACACAACATAAATCTGTGAATATGCTACAGTCTATTGTAACTTTTGATCTCTTGTGCACAGTACGTCTACTTGTAATCTTGCTCCCACCTTCAACTAAATTCAAATGTCCTTCATTTTGTTCAAGTTTCAGTAGTGACCTCTTGAGAGCATTTCTTGCCTGTCACAGCTTTTCTTAGCTTTTTCCTCCTCTGCCTGCTTACGCTTCTTTTCTTTCTCCTCCTCTGCCTGCTTTCGCTTCTTTTCCTTCTCCTCAGTTTGTCGAATTCTTTCCTCAGCCTTTCTTCTTTGTTCTATTTCTTTTTCTTTTTTTTCCTTTCTCTCTCCTGTTTTCGCCTTTCCTTCTCCTCAGCTTCACACTTCTTTTTCTGTTGCTTCACTTTATAAAGTGACCAACACTCATCGCTAGTGAGAACATGTGCTGAACCCGTCTTTGATGATATCGTAGTAACATCCCCTACCACAGGTAAATACAATAGATTGGTGAATGGTGAACGTAAATTTGAGGAAGCAACAGGAGGTGTAACTTTAGTGAGTGATACAGTACTCGAATTTGCAACTGAAGGAGACCATGGAACCGGCATAGTAACTGCAACTCCAGAACATGTGGTGACTGCACCAGGAATCAATAATCCACGTTGTGCAGTGACTCTTGACTGGAGGTGATCCAGTGGGTGTGGTACCTAGAAAGTTAAACAATACAGGTATGTAACATCACAAATACAAATTAGGCATGTAAAGTGAAATTTCCCCCCCCCCAAAAATATATAATGTATATATTATATAAACAAATAAATAAATAAATAATTACTACCACAATTAATATTGAAGGATATTTTAGTAGAATGGCAGGAGTCAAACTGAAATGGAGGCGTAACTTGAAAAGTTTGAACCCTGAAATATCAGTTACAAAGACAAATGAGTGAATTTTGCTTCCTATTGTTGTTGTTGTTTTTATTTGTTTATAGTCAGTCCATAGATTTGAAGTTCTATTGTTCATTAGACAGTACTTAGTTTGGGGACAGTTAGGACAATATGAAACCATTTACAGGAAAATAGGGCACAACGCGGCCTCCATAAAACTGTTTTTGAACTAACACATTTTATCAGCATCGAGTTTGATTGCCTTAGCCGTTCACAATATATGACCTAATCAAATTCCCCTTGGTAGGCTTATTGGACTCAATTGATTGTTATTCCCCAACATTCACGTGTGCTGCATTGAGCTCAATTTTATCGTAGACAGTCTCACATGATAACTTAGGTAACATTGTATACAAATGAAAAATCATAGGTCTGCCTAAGTTACTATAGCTACTTATATCTTTCTCTCGAATTATCTGGGATTATCAAAAAATGTGATCTGCCAAAACATCATTTAAAAATTACATGTACAGACTTCATGCTACCAAAAAAAAAAGTTTTCTGAACAAAATTTTGGTCCTCAGAAAAAAATTTATGGAGAGTTCTTATCACTTAATGAAAAAATATGTCACTGCAAAACACCATTAATTCTTACCTGAAACCTGAGTAGTGGATCCAGAGGCCATAGGGACTGTGATGTGAGAAAGGGATCCAAGGGGCTTGGTACCTGCTAAGACATCTGCTGTGACGAGCAGTGGTGTGTTACATGCAACAACATCTGTTGTGACGTGCGAACTTGATCCCTGGGGTGTGGTACCTGCTAATGTTGTGACGTGCGAACTTGAACCCAGGGGTGTGGTACCTGCTAAGACATCTGCTGTGACGTGCGAACTTGATCCCAGGGGTGTGGTACCTGCTAAGACATTTGTATAATATAAATATAAAGTGCCCATGATACAGACCTTTATGAAGTGCCTGTGACCCTTTACCAATATAAAGTGCCCATGATACAGACCTTTATGAAGTGCCTGTGACCCTTTACCAATATAAAGTGCCCATGATACAGACCTTTATGAAGTGCCTGTGACCCTTTACCAATATAAAGTGCCCATGAAACAGACCTGTATGGAGTGCCTGTGACCCTTTACCAATATAAAGTGCCCATGAAACAGACCTTTATGAAGTGGGATAGGACGGACGATAATGGTATTTTAAAGGCAACCTCGGACATCACTGCCTTATCAATGTCTCAGTACTCGCATTGCCCAATGTTATGTCATGCAATACAATCTGTGTCTGCAGCTCTATCTGTTTGTCAGCAGTGAATCTATAAAATACCCAATATTTAACCTTGACTAAGGTTAGGGTTTTATAGAGAAGGGAGGGAAACCTGGGATTTCCCACCCTAATCCTCCCCATCCCGAAACAATTTGCTTAAATCAGCTACATTATAATAACTAAAAAGTGACCATTGAAGTAACATTAAGGGCAGCCTCGAAACAATGAGGACTTTCAGTTGTCAGTTGCCTGATCACTACATGCAAGTTCCAGATAAAATTTGCATTCGCAATTTAGACAAAGTAGCTAGCTACTGCCTACCACTACATAATGACTGCCAAGCTACTTAAAGAATAGAACCAACATCCCAGCAGATTTATTCAGCATATTTTCTAGGGGGTGCATCTATGATGCTGAGGCTCTTTACTGCTGCTAGATACTAATACCTAAACTTACTAATGACAAATTTCAATCAATACTTTCTTTCAAAACTGGTCATTAAAAAGTTACAGCTACCCATAGTTAAACTCAAACATTATACAAATAGGGCACACCATAAATTACAATCACACTAGTTCACCCACACTAAATCGCTACCACTAAAAAACTTTGTTAAATTACTTCATCTCAATGACATCTCTCTTGTTCTTGGGGGGCTCCATCGAGCCTGACCTTTATCGAGCCTCCTACAACTCACACCACCGCGCACAAATAACACGAAACTGGAGAATTTATACCACGCATTGACTGTCAGTGGTCGGTAAAGGGGTCTTCACTATATACCTGTGCTGCCACCCGGTTCAGGTACTTTTCCCCTATTCAGTATAGGGAAATTAGTGGCACTCACCGCTCACGTAGAAGGAGCAAAGTTGGCACTCAGTTCAAACGCGCATGCACACAAGTGCACACTGACTCTGCCTTCTTAAATCCAGCATGGAGGGTTACTGCAGCTCAAGTGTAAGTGATGTTGGTAAAGTTGAGCCTGGGCAGCGATTTGCTAAGAGGAGGAGAACTTTAAGTGTGGCCCAGATAGCACATCTAAATGCCATGTATGAAGGTGGCATGAACAGTGTGGCCAAAAAGGACAGGCCCCTTCTGGAACAAACAGCTACAGAAACTGGGTTGGAAGTGGAGCAAGTGGCCGTTAGTAAATCGATAAGACCAGTAATTTTTTTTTTTATGTTAGCAAATTGTTAGAATTGGGTAAAGAAAAAGAGATATAAGCAGAATCATGCTAAGACTAAGCGATTGGTAGAAGTGGCTCCCAAGATACACAATTCCTGGCAAATTTTTCAGAAATGTTTTGGAGAATCTGAAGGTAAGAAGGCTTGTTACTGGAGTACTCTGCAATCTGAGTATTAGAATAATACGTAGAGTTGTATTAGTCTCGCATAGCCAGAACCTTTACCTACTGCTATGCTGGGAAAGGGTCTGGTGGAATTAGTCTGGCTACATGAGACTAGAGTTGTAAGCCATTTGTCTTTTCATTCTCACATTTTTGGACTAAAAAATACATAACAAATTAAGTTGTCTAAACAGGTGTCATCATAACAGCCACAGTAAGCAACTGCTATAGTTCAGTCCCCCTTTTCATAATTTAATTTTTTGCTTTCTTTTTACCTTTCCAGTTCATTAATTTTTATCCTCTCCCTTTTCCTTCTTTTACACTCCATACTCAATTATTTCTTGAATTGTCACTTTTTTCCCTAAATATGTGATGTACCTGACAAAATAGTTCAATCAGTGATCTGCATATAGAATTTTGACCATTACCATTTGATCCAGTATCTGCTCAATAATAACATAAGTCATTATATACAACACTGAGTAGTTATTATTGCCCATTACCCAAGCAATATACTGTAGGTATCAAAACTTAACTTTTTAAATTAGGGAGCCCTCACAGTTTCTGATATGCTTCATGGACATTTCTAATATCAAATAGGCTATGGGCAATTAAAAAAAAAAAAGGCTATCAGAATTATCAGTTTTTATCCTATTCACGCAACACTAATATTTTATTATACAACTAGCTAGTGATGTGTTTGTACACTATTCTTCAATAAACCAGAGGATTCTGTTTAGTGAAGTTTGGGACGGGGTCGAACACCGATCTAACACAAAAATACAAGAGGGTCAAATTCAAAGTACAAGTGACGTACGTATGTTCACACACATATAAACTAATATCCCCAATTCTGTCTCGCTTGCCAATAATTCACCTGTATGGTGAGTAATTAAGAAAAAGTACTAGTGGTGTGCTTGAGCACAAATGGCGAGCGAGCCTGATTTTAGGTAACATAAAACTAAGTATTGTTACTATGTTTTAGCTTAGTTCATGCAAACACTATAATAGCAGTTATGACCTTTTATTTCAGCAAACAAATACAAAATCACTCTCTTACCTGATTAATGGTAACTTTTTTAGCATTAAACATCTGCCATTCTGATAATCTCAATTACCAGTAACTCTTGAACAAACTCTCAGCTACAATAAACAAAAATTCAGTGTTATTATTTGTAATTTAAGCCAACAAATATGGAATTACTACTTACCTCAATTTCCTGAGCATTGATAATTTCTGTAGTACCAAATTTAAGTTACTTTGACTATCTGAATTAACTCGAATTATTGACAAGCCCTCAGCTACAAAAACAAAAGACAATCAATTTTAGCACACAAATACAAAATTACTTTCTTACCTCATTTTCTTAGTGCAATTTCAATTGAACAGCAATATTCCCCATAAATTTTGGAAGGGCAATTTATGTGGTGTATTATTAATTGGCGAGCGAAGCGAGCGAGACACTTAACACTTACAGGAGTAACACAATTGAAAATCAGGGATATTTATTTGTTTATTGGCGAGCGAGCGAGACAGTATTAGGGGTGGATAATGCAAAATCGGGTATATGTTATATGTGTGTATGGATGGTACGTATTCCCCTTAAACGCGCGCACGGGGAACTTTTTTCTCCAAAAAAACACACGGCTTTTTAGTTAGCCTAAATAGGTTACGGAGTGCCGTTTGTTGGTTGTCAAGATCCATTGGTGTTCAGAATGCCGTAATATTAATGCTAAGGAAGCTACTACTACTCGAGAGAGAGAAGCTGAGGTAAGTACGTAATTCCATATTTGTTAGCTAAATATGCAAAAATAACTCTGGCCTTTCTTTTTTGTAGCTAAGAGCTTGTTGTCAACAGTGACTGGTAAATTCAAATAGTCAGAATGGC
>WLWI01003279.1_pt1 | contig 13890 bp, 11 predicted proteins | sample 6701501 | NCBI WGS metagenome assembly WLWI01 (sample SAMN12718690, study PRJNA515312) | sponge metagenome | isolation source: marine sponge | host: Mycale hentscheli | place: New Zealand: South Island, Marlborough, Capsize Point | collected 2014-11-01
TTGATGGCTCAACATTCAACACCTAATCCAGAAAAACCGGCTTTGGCTTCGTTCGCTACGCTCACTTCGCCTAAGCCAAACGAACATCGCTAAAGAAATAAATTACAGACCTCAGGGTACACTACCTAGGGAGAGTGCATGGATGGTTTGTGGTGCTAAATCATGCTCTGGCGTGATTTGGATAGCGACCATGACTTCATCTTCCATTCCGTCGGTTGCTGATCTCGTCAGATCGCGATTATTGGTGTTTTTTATCGTCGCTGGTACGCCGTAAGCAGCGACTTCGGTGATCCCATCGATTTGAATTAGTGCCTGCTCGACTTCATAGGAGGAAATATTTTCTCCTCTTCGTCTAATGGAATCTTTGATTCTGTCGACGAAGACAAAGTATCCATCTTCTCTTTTTCTCGCGGCATCGCCGGTATGAAACCAGAAGTTTCGCCAAGCCTCAATAGTATTGTCCGGCATCTGTGCATAACCGGACATAAAACAATAGGGTTGTTTCGGTCGTACCATGATTTCACCAACGGTTCCGTCTTGCACGGGTAAGTCAGTATTGGGGTCGCGGATTTCTACCTCAAACCAGCGACCATATACTTTTCCGCAGGTGCCTGGAGCGGACTCGCCAATCTTCCCATACAATGGGATGTTGACCTCCGTCATGCCATAAAGGGGCAATACGTCACCAACTCCGAACCGGCTTCTTAGTATGTGTTCAGACTTTTCAGGCAACGGAGCGGCGCCGATGACACGTAGCTGATGGTCCCGGTCCTTGGATGTTTCAGGTTGAGCTACCACAAATGCGGCGGTTGCACCCAGTAAGTTAGTGTGCGTGGCATTGTGTATTTGTATGTCTCTCAGCCAATTACTCGCGCTGAATCGAGAGCGAATGACGGCTTTTGCCCCCATGATGAGACTGGGGTAAAGCTGCATGAACAACCCATTGGCATGGAATAGGGGTAGACTGATGTAGAAGGTATCATCTGAGCGAAGTTGCTGATTCTCGATCGTACCAAGAGCGAACATGAAACAATGGGCTTCTGGCATCATCACACCCTTAGACGGGCCAGAAGTGCCGCTGGTGTACATGATGCAGGAGAGGTCGGATGACTTAGTGGGTGGATTAAACGGTTGATACGACACTCTCGTTGGAGTCTCGGTTCCTGACGCCTGATTGGGAGATGTCTTTTGAATAAGTTTGATCGGGGCTCTGCAGGAAGAACCTTCCACTGCTTGAGTAACAACGGCGGAGAAATCTGAGTCGGCCACGATGAGAGCAGGGGTCGCGTTGACGATTTGGTGTTCAAGAATGCTGCCTTTCAGTCCTGTATTGATGGCCACCATTACGACCACTTTGTCTTGAGTTCTAATTCCCAATCGATTGAGGACGACGGCGGTGTTCCGTGCTTCCGTTAAGCAGTTTGCATAACTCCATTTTTCGCCATCGATGAACGTGATCGCTATTCGGCTGCCCAATTTTTGGGCCTGGGTTGTGAGGACTTTGGATAATACCCAGGCCTCAACGTTTTGGATGTCTTTATAATGCATATTCGTGCGTTGATGACTGATGCATAATGATCAGTGTTCTATCCTTTTCATGTCCTAGTTTCGTCATCAGTCGTTTCGGTTTTTGACGATACCCTGGACTGAGCCACGGGCAAGTTTTCTAATCGGCGATATTCTGCTGAATCAAAGATGCAAGGATCTTTAAGGTGAGCTAATGCCATATCTGTCATGTCACATCCCCAAAATAATTTTCCTTTCACTGAAATAGTGGGTACACCAAACAATCCCATTTCAATGGCATTTTCGGTGTTCTGTTTTAGCTCATCTTTGACCCATTGTTGGGTAATTTGGTCCAAGGGATTTGCAATTCCAAGTTGACGGGTTAAGTGATTCCAGTTCTGCGGTTCCAACATATCCAGTCCCTTACCCCAAATGGCGTCAAAGATACTTGAAACGATTTGAGGCGCATTGTTCTGTGAGACGGATAATCTGAGCAAAGATAAGGGATTAAACGGATGGGACGGCGGAGTGCGGTAGGGAATTCCTTCTTTTTCGGCGTACCAGTGACAATATTGATAAGTCATGGTGCGTTTCTCAGGAATTTCCGCTGGGCCTCGATGCGACCAGTGTTTGAGCAATCCAGCGAACAGAATGGGCCGATAATTGATGGATAACGGCGGATTTTTTTTTTCGAGTTGCTTGTGCTGAATATAGGCGAAGGGAGAGATGAAATCGAAAAACCAGTCGATAGCCTCACAGTGGGAATCAGTTTTCTCATGTATGCTCATGGGGCAGATTTTAGGTTCCTAAACGTTCAGATAGTGTGACAATTCCCGAATACATGGGTCCGCTCTGTGTTTCTGGTGGGCTGGTTTTTCATGACCGCCTAATTTTAGGGACCACTGACTACGTATCGTGTTGAGCCAGGTGTCGGGTTTTAAAAGGTTAGTATTAGGATTATGCGTATAATAAACGCCATTAGCATTATGTCAAACCGAGTACTTGTGGGCGCTGTCGGTTCAAGACGCTTTTAGAGTTACTTTGAACCGGGCTATTTTGCAATTACGTGACCATGCTATCTCATTTTGCCTTCATGTTCGAACTGGAAATGTCTGTCCAATACTCGGACCTAGGTGCGCCGACATCTCTCATGAGGTCTCTAATTGTTACCTGACGAAAAATCGATCACTAAACTCCGAGAGAGTTTCCAATGGAACATTCCTGACTTTTTTAACATCGGAGTGGATGTTTGCGACAAATGGGCTGACGTAGAACCAGGCCGGCTGGCGATGGTTTATGTGGATCCGCTACATGATGTTCAGCATATTTCATTCGGTGAACTACGGTCGCTCTCCAATCAGCTTGCTAATTTGTTGGTGTCTGTTGGCTTGGAAAGAAAAGACCGAATTGGGATTTTACTTCCACAGATGCCCCAGACGGCGATTGCGCATATTGCAGGGTATAAAATGGGGGGAGTTACCATCCCGCTATTCATGTTGTTTGGTCGCTATTCATGTTGTTTGGTATTGAGGCCTTGCAGTTCAGATTACGTGATGCCGGTGCGAAGGTGGTAATCACTAATCAGGAAGGTGTCCAGAAGTTGTTGCAAATTCGCCACCAACTCCCTCAACTAGAACATATTTTTTGCGTTGATAAGGTTGACCTCACTCATCAAGGAATTCGGCAGCTCGATCACGAAATGCATGTGCAAAGTGAAAATTTCTCTACCGTAAAGACCCGAGCGGACGATCCGGCGCTAATCATTTACACGTCTGGCACCACCGGGCAACCAAAAGGCGCGTTACACGCCCATCGAACATTACTTGGGCATTTACCCGGTGTGGAGATGAGCCATGATTTCTTTCCTAAGCCAGGGGACAAAATCTGGACACCCGCAGATTGGGCATGGATTGGGGGATTGCTCGATGTTTTGTTACCTGCATTACATCACGGCGTGCCAGTGGTGGCCCACCGCTTTGAAAAGTTCGATGGCAACTTGGCATTCGAATTTATAAGCCGTCATCAAATTCGAAACGCTTTTATTCCCCCGACCGCATTAAAAATGATGCGAGCTGCCACTGACTTAGATCGACCGATGGAACATCAAGTGCGGACCATAGCCAGCGGAGGGGAAACACTGGGGGCGGAACTGCTCGAGTGGGGTCAGCAAGCCTTTGGTATCACGATTAATGAATTTTACGGGCAGACAGAATGCAACATGATCGTTTCCTCTTGCGGATCAATGACCCCTGCTCAGCCTGGTATCATGGGATTTGCCGTTCCCGGCCATGATGTGGAAGTGGTTTCTGATCTGGGTGAAATTTACGATTCAGGTATTATGGGAAACATCGCGGTTCGGATGCCTGATCCTGTGGCCTTTATCGGGTATTGGAATAATGCTCAGGCAACATCGGATAAATACGTAGGGCAGTGGTTACTTACCGGTGATTCTGGTGTGAAGCAGGAAGATGGAAGCATTCGTTTCGTGGCTCGAGACGACGATATCATTACCTCCTCGGGTTACCGGATAGGACCCGGGGAAATCGAGAATACGTTAATCGAGCACCCAGCAGTGGCCATTGCGGCGGCGGTGGGAAAGCCTGATCTTCTGCGAACAGAAATAGTGAAAGCCTTTATCATCCTTAATCAGGGTTATCGATCCAGTGACGAACTAGCGAACGAGCTTAAAAAATGGGTCCAAGTCCGGCTAGCTGCTCATGAATATCCCCGTGAAATTACATTCGTGGATTCATTGCCTATGACCACTACTGGGAAAATTATCCGACGAGCATTAAGAGATCATCAATGATGGTTTTCCCTGAGTCTGACATTAATTCTGATTTCAAAGTATCGGTCATTCGCCTTTTATAACTCAGCTCAGTGTATTTGGAAGTTGTCTATTTCGTCGTTGATGATTTAGTTGAAGAAGCTGGGCTGAAATGGACACGGCCACTGCCATGGGCGCTTTTCCGGGTATGTCGGCCAGACCCACAGGAGAGGTAAGCTGGTTGATTTCCTCTTGGGTGAATTTTTTTCGGGACAGTCGGTTTCTGAATTTTGCCGCTTTTGATTTGGAGCCAATGAGCCCGCAAAAAACTGAGTCATGACGAGATAGAATGGCTTCGCAAAACTCGAAGTCCGTTTCATGGCTGTGAGTAACAATCAGGTAATAGGAATTAGCCGGACAGGATTCGATGGTTTTGTCTGGGTACTCCATGATGATTTTTTGCACATTGGTATTGTGTGCCCAGAATTCACTGTCCTGAGGAAATTGGGATGGTCGGGAGTCTACCCAATGAACGCGGCAGTTTAACTCAGATAAAATTGCCACCAAAGCCTTGCCAACATGTCCTGCGCCAAGTACCACCACAGTAAAGTCGCAGACTGGAAAGACTTCAAACAGCAATTCGACCTTGCCGCCGCAGCACTGTGTTAAATCCTTTCCTAAGGAAAACGTTTCGCGATGCAACACAGATTGGTCTAGCAACAATAACTCTCGGGACTTGGTAATCGCTTGATATTCAAGATTGCCACCACCAATGGTGTCGTGAATGGTGGTGTTGTCCACAATCATTTTTGTTTGCGCATCTCTGGGGGCAGAGCCTTCCACGCTCAAAATGGTGACGATGACGAACGCTTGATTCGATTGTGAAAGTTGACTTAAGGCATTGATCCAATTCATTGTGCGCGGCTCTCGCTATGGGGGGGGGATCTGATTTATTAAGATTCCAATGTGGTACGAAATCGCCTGATGAGCGATGTTACTTGCTTCAACGATCGCAATGGATTGTTTTTAGGATTTCTTCAGGCGTCGCGGGTGCATTAAGTTGGGGAAAGGTAGTTCGACCGTCAATGGACGCGATGGCGTCACGAATTCCGCACCAAGCAGAGATTGCCAGCATAAGTGGGGGTTCGCCCACCGCTTTGGAGCGGAAAACGGTGGCTTCGGAATTGGGGGAGTTCTGCAACAAGCTCACATTGAATATCTCTGGAGTATCACTAATGGCGGGGATTTTATAGGTCGCAGGTCCGTCGGTTAAAAGCCGGCCTTCGTCATTCCACTTCAGTTCTTCACAAGTTAGCCACCCCAATCCTTGGATAAACCCACCTTCTATTTGTCCGATATCCAGTGCGGGGTTAATGGAATTCCCCACGTCATGGATAATGTCTGTGCGCAAGAGTTTGTATTCCCCGGTGAGTGTGTCGACCACTACTTCTGATACCGAAGCGCCATTCGCGAAGTAATAAAACGGATTTCCCGATGCCGTTTCACGATCATAGTGAATTTTCGGGGTCTTATAAAAGCCCGTGGAGGAAAGCGAGACCCGTGCTAGCCACGCTTCGTTTGTGACTTGAGCAAAGGAAAGGGTTTGATCCGCGACCTTGACGTTTCCATTCCTGAAGCGAATGTGCTCGGCTGGTGTATTGTATTTCTCCGAGAGAAAGTCAATGAGTCGTTGCTTTAGTACTCTTGCCGCATTGAGTGCTGCCATGCCATTAAGGTCGGTGCCCGAAGACGCTGCGGTGGGAGATGTGTTAGGTACTTTGTCAGTTCGGGTTGCCGTGACGATAATACTGTCAGTGCTCACTTGGAATTGGGAGGCAACAATTTGTGCCACCTTGGTCATCAACCCCTGACCCATTTCGGTGCCTCCGTGGTTTACTTGGATACTGCCATCGGTATACAGATGAATGAGTGCGCCTGCCTGATTCAAATGGGAAACGGTAAATGAAATACCAAATTTCACTGGCGTGAGTGCTAAGCCCTTTTTGAGAATAGGGCTTTGGGCATTGAATTCTTGAATGCCCTTTCTTCGACTCCAATAGTCAGATTCTTTTTCGAGTTGATCGACTATTGCAGAGATACTAAAAGAGTCAATTTTTTGATGATAGTGGGTAATATTTCTATCGATGGTGTTGTAAAGGTTACGTTTGCGGACTTCCAAAGGGTCCTTTTTCAGTTTAAAAGCAATTTCGTCGATGACGGCCTCTGCTGCGATCACACCTTGTGGGCCACCGAATCCTCTAAAGGCAGTATTGGAGACCGTGTGGGTTTTGCATCGAAGGCCGTCCACGGTGGCATGGGGTAAATAATAGGCGTTGTCACAATGGAACATAGCACGATCAACGATCGCATCGGAAAGGTCTGGGGAATAACCGCATTGTCCCGCCAGTGTGTAGTGAATTCCGGATATCATGCCATCATCGTCAAAACCAACATCGTATTGGTTGATGAAATTATGGCGCTTCCCGGTCATGACCATGTCATCTCGTCGAGATAAGCGGCAAGCCACAACTTTTCTCGTGCGATTAGCAAATATTGCAGCGACACAAGACCAAGGTGCGGCTTGAGTTTCTTTTCCACCGAACCCCCCTCCCATTCTGCGGGTAACCACATCGACTTTGCTCATCGGAAGGTTGAGCACGTCAGACACCAGTTTTTGAGTTTCGGTGGGGTTTTGGGTGGACGTATACACCAACATACCGCCATCTTCTTGAGGCACCACCGTGGATGCTTGACCCTCAAGATAAAAGTGTTCCTGTCCACCGACTAGCAATGTTGATTGGATTCTATGAACGGAGTTATCGATGGCTTGCTCGGCGTTCCCTCTCTGCATTCGATGAGGTGGGCGGACGTAGAATTCTTGGTTAATGGCCTCGTTCAGATCAAGGACAGGTTCCAACGGTTTATAGTCAATTTTGGCGAGCTGGACCGCTTTTTTTGCCAGCTCATGGCTGATGGCTGCGACCGCAAATATAGGTTGTCCCCAATATTCAACTAAACCCTCAGAAAATAGCGGATCTCCCGGAAACACTGGACCGATATCCAGCTTTCCCGGAACGGACTGCGCAGTAATGACATCGACTACACCAAGTGCTGACCTCACCGCCTCTAGGTTCAAGGTGGTGATTTCACCGTGGGCGATGGTGCTTCCACCGACGCAGGCGAAAAGCTGTCCGTGGTAAGTTGGCTGATCATCGATATAGGTCGCTTCACCGGTGACATGTTTGGCTGCACTTTCGTGAATTAGTGATTGCCCAGCTCCTATGATTACTTCTCCGGTCTTAGTCATGGTAGGTGACTCGGGTGGGTATACTGGTGTTCGTAAGTTCGATTTGTAATTTAGACAGCAAGTTTTGCGCGACTCTAATGCGATATTTCGCGCTCGCTCTTGCATCACCAATGGGTTGAAAGTCATCCTTTAGAGCTGTTTGAGCCTTTGTTATCGTCTCCTTGTTAAGTGGTGCTCCACAAAGCGCCTTCTCGCAGAGCGTAGCCCGTTTGGGAATAGCAGCCATGCCGCCCAACGCCACGCGGGCAGTGGCGATTGTGTTGTCTGCTACTTCAATACTGATTGCTGCACAAACGGCGGATATGTCGTCATCAATCCGCTTGCTAATTTTATACACTTTAAGGTTGCTTTGGGTTTTTGAGGGTGGTGAAGGCTTGGGAATGATGATCGAGCGAATAATCTCACCCTCACGCAAATCTGTCTTTTTGTAATCAAGAAAATAGTCTTCGACATCGATGACGCGAGATTTAATTTGTGTCGAGGCTTTTCTTTCGAGCTCTAATTGCGCGTCAATTGCGATCAGAACAGGGGGGAAATCACCGATTGGGGATGCATTTGCGACATTGCCGCCAATGGTTCCTTGATTTCGAATCTGCCGTGAACCAAATCGCAATAACAATTCATTAATGTCCGGATAGTGAGGTGCTAGCACTTCCCGGGTTTTTGATAACGAAACTGCTGCTCCTATCGCGAAATGATCGTCGTGTTCGACGACCTGAGTTAATTCAGAAACGCGAGTCAGAAGAATAATGCGTTCCAGTGATTTTAGTTGCTGTGTGACTTCTAGCGAAAGATCTGTGCCGCCGCCCAGTAAACGCGCGGTAGGGTAGTGTGCCATTAGTTCATGCAGCTGCTCCAAATTGGTCGGCACATGAAAGCGACTATTCCTATCTTTTCCGCTGTTCTCGCCAATAATATTGGCATTTTCTTTGGCAGCGTTCTGATGAGCATGGTTGATTGTGTTCAGGGTATGCAGTGTTTGCTCTCGACACTTGTCGAATTGATCGGTTTGATGATTTTCAAGAGATTGCAAACCGGCGTCAATGATGGGCCTGTACCCGGTGCATCGACATAAATTGCCACCGAGATACTCGTCTATATTTGCTCTTTTATCACTGCTTTCGTGGATATTGGCGGAGCGAGGCGCGTGATGGTGAACATTGTCGCTGTTGCCGCCAAAGGATTTCTGTAGTGCGAATAAGGACAGCACGAATCCTGGGGTGCAAAAGCCGCATTGGGAGCCATGGTGGTCGACCATGGCTTTCTGAACGCTGTGTAACTGACCGGGTTCTGCTAAGTGTTCCACGGTGATTAATTGTTTACCGTGTAAGGCACCAAGAAATGTAATGCAGCTATTGATGTTCTTGTATTCAAGTGTCTCACCATTTGGTTCGGCAACGACCACGGTGCACGCGCCGCAGTCTCCAGATGCGCACCCTTCTTTGGTTCCGCATTGGTGTTTTGCGTCACGCAAGTAGCCCAACACCGTTGTATCAGCGTTAACGGTTTCCAGCTCGACTAGCTCATTGTTGAGTAGAAATTGAATCATCAATATGGACACCAAAAAAGTTGACTATATGGTCAGAATTATAGCAACTTGAAATATCATTGTAAATTTTGGGTTACGTTATCTTATTCGTCTGAAATATCTCAGGGGAAGAAGAGGCTTGGGAAAATAAAAGCGGATGGGAGGATTATTGTTTAGCCTCTCAGTCCGTAGTGCACCTAACTCAAGCGGAAAGTTATTGGTTCTACGAGTTTCCTCCACATTTGGTGTTTGTTCTGTCAAAAACTCAGACAGGGACAGCCCTCTCATAAATGGTGTATTTACAGGGTTTGACCCTAAATTACGTCTCACTACCCTCCATCCCCTTTTTCCCCATTACTTTGAACAAGATGACCTTCTCTGGCATACTCGTTAGGACCATTCATCTATGGAATGGCCAATTTCAAATCACACTAAAAAAATAAGGGAAATATTATGAAAAATTTGAAAGTAGTAATTATTATTTTGATTTCAACGCTCTTTCTTGGAGGATGCGCAGCGACAGGGAAGCATTTTTCTGAGCTGGAAGCGGTACCCACCGAGCAGTCAGTCGTCTATTTCTATCGACCCTATAATTACCAAGGCGGTGGACTTCGGTTAATCGTGCTTGATAACGAAGAAGAAGCTCTAAAACTAAAAAACGCTCAATATGTTAGATATGTTACTGCACCAGGGCCGCATAATTTCGAGCCTGGTAATGCCGGTAAAAAGAAAGGCGTGGATATTAACTTAGAGCCAAATGAATCATATTTTATCCGGGCTGGCCTTCGAACAGGGCTGTGGTCTGGCACTTGGGAATTGACGAGGGTTTATGAGGATGATGCAGTAGAAGAAATGAAAGCATGCTGTAAAGACGGTGAGGAATAAGCCCCGTTAGATTTTGAAGCGACTGCTTTTAGGGCAGAACCAAAAGACTTTGTGGGATAGAGGTGATGGAGGGGTTCTTGTTTGATCCTTATCATCACCTCTATTTTTAATTCGGTAGAAGTTTTCAAGCGTCTCTCTTTGAATTTTACTTTGATGTCGACCCCATCGGTTAGATCGTTCAAAGATGGGATAAGCGTTGTCCGACATTGCAATAGAAAAAATAGCTCCCAGGAAAAGAAAATTGCGCAAACCAGAATGTAAGGACAAAGTAGCAACAACTCAGATTCTCGATGGCGGTATGGGCCGGCAGCTTAAAGTGATGGGCGCCCCATTTCAGCAGCCAGAATGGTCGGCGTTAGCACTAATGGAAGCGCCGCAGTTTGTCACTGAGGCTCATCGCCAGTTTATCGCGGCTGGGGCGAATATCATTACAACCAACAACTATGCCGTTGTACCGTTTCATATTGGACAGGAGCGTTTCGAGCAGAGAGGTGCTGAGCTTAATCGGCTTTCCGCAGAGTTAGCGCGCGAAGCAGTAAATGGTGCTCAGCGCCCGATTAAGATTGCTGGTGGCCTGCCTCCCTTGTTCGGTTCTTATCGTCCTGATTTGTTCCAACCGGAAAATGCCACTCAACAGTATCAGCAAATTGTATCGGCGCTGGCTGGCCGTGTTGATTTCTGGTTAGGCGAAACCGTTGCCAGTTTGGCTGAGTTCAGGGCCATTCGGTCGGCGCTCGATGGGCAAACCGAGCCTTTCTGGGTATCGTTTACCTTAAGTGATGAAATGGTTGGCGGTTCAGCGGTTTTGAGATCCATGGAGAGTATTTCTGATATGCTTACTTTTATTAGCGATGCGCACACGCGCAAAATAGATGGCGTACTCTTCAATTGCAGCCAGCCAGAATTGACTACCTTGGCATTACGTGAGGCGAATCTTTTTATTAATGATCAAGGCCTTGATTTAATAAGTGGGGGTTACGCCAATGCATTCACTGCTCGCGGGACGAAGGCTGAGGCAAATAATGATGTCGCTGAGATCCGCGATGAGATTACCCCTGACCACTATGCAAATATTGTGTCGGACTGGATTGCTTGTGGTGCAAGTGTCATCGGTGGTTGCTGTGGTATTGGCCCGGAACATATTGAACAGTTAAGTGTGCGTTTCGGTGCGTAGGCTGTTCGCGAGGCTTCTCACTAGGCATATTCGCTAGTACAGGCTGCGCTAGCGCGAAAGCGGCGTCTGCGTTTCCCGCATCGCAGGATTCCTAGCGCTTTTGAAGTCAAACAGGATTTACTAGTAGAGTGATTATGTCCACTCTTTGTTTGAAGGCGTTGTTCTATTCGAACAAGTGGGCAGCTAAAGGCGTATTTTATGCCTTGATTCTTTGCTAGTTCTACACAACTAAAGAACACAGAACCAATGGTACGGTATCTAACTGAGGGTGTTATTTAGTTAATAGTAGGTAACCGCTCTATCGTCTCCACCGCTGGGTGGGGAATAGATATCGATGAAAACCAAAGGTTCGTCCCCCAAGACTTCCCCTCCATGAGGCATTTCTGGCGGTACAAACCACATGTCCCCAGGACCGATTTCCCGGACTTCATTACCGACTTTCAGACGCATACGGCCCTGAATTACGACACTTGTTTGTTCGTAAGGATGAGAATGGACGGGATAAACACTGCCAGGGTCAAATTTTACCCAGTTGAGTTCTTGGTGCTTACCGGTGGCTAATACTGCATGCCATGCCTTGAACTTGGGAATGTGCTCTGCAGCTGCTGTGGCTTCTATCAAGGTAATGATATTGGACAATGTTTGCCTCAATTGTGTTTTTTACACATTTTATCATCCAATCAGAAGCCTGAAAAGCGCCACGGGCTGGCGCAGCCCTGACCTATATTTCTTGTCCACTTAAGGAAATAACGATCATCAAGGAACTGCAAAGTTCAACCCTAATCTCGTGCTATTTTGAATTAGTGGCTATCTCTGGCATACTCGTTATGGTCACTAGGACGGTTATTTTTCTAATATTTTCAATGTCATAGTCTACATATATCTCTGGAGGACAGATGAGTCTTATAACTAAAATTTGTGCTGTTACACTTCTATTTTCAATCACTACTGCACAAGCAGAAACTTCAATACAGCCTTTTAGTGCTAGTAAAGCTATCGATCTTACTCATGCTATGCACGACGACATGCCGTTTTGGCCAGGTGGCGTGCCCTTTGCAAAGGAAGCTTTAGTCACTTATGAATCAGGTGGTTATCTGTTACACAAATTTGTGATGGGTGAGAATACTGGTACTCATGTCGATGCTCCCTCTCACTTTATTGAAGGCAACTTGGGGATTGATAGTTTGCCAATTGATCAGCTGATATTACCTATGATTGTTATCGACGTGAAATCTAAGGTAGAAGCAAATCCGGATTATGAGTTATCAACCCAAGATGTACGGGACTGGGAATCGAAATATGGCTCTATACCTAAAGATTCTCTGGTGGTAATGAATTCTGGTTGGCATAGCAAGTTCAATGATTCTGAAAAATACATAAACATGGATTCAGATAATGTCATGCATTTTCCTGGTTATTCCGTGAAAGCGGGAGAGTACTTGGTAAAACGAGGGGTTGCTGGAATCGGCATTGATACATTGAGTCTGGACCACGGCCCATCGAAAACATTTGGAACACATGTTGTTATGCTCAAGGCAAATAAATATCAAGTTGAAAATATGGCAAACCTAGATGCCGTACCAGCTATCGGTGCAACTGCCGTTATTGGCGTTCTCCCAATAAAAGGGGGTTCCCAAGCTCAAGCCCGAATTTTTGCGCTAATTCCATAAACTACCTTTTGCTGCTTACAGCCCTAATCGATTCTAAGGGCTGTAAGCTTTTTGCTTAAAGTTTAGTGGGTACAGTGAATGACTATCTTTTGGGCGGCTGAGCGCTAGTGTTTCGATAAAGCGTGCTGACTAATTCGGGCACTCCATAATGGGGCCACGAGCCCGCGTGACCTAGTGTGGTGGAACTCGATATCCAATGGAATCTGCTTTACAGGTGGCAAGAAACGCTGATGAGAAAGGGAGACACTGCTTTTAACGGGGCGGGAAGAAAGCCGGTGAACAGCTTCGGTGAGCTTGCCCAACTCAAGAAAGAGTTGGCGTAGGTGAAGATGGAAAGGGGTATTCTGAAAAAGCGGCGGTGTATTTTGCTCAGAAACTCAAGTGAAATATACGCTTATTTAGCAACATCAACGTAAGTTTCCCGTGTTTTGGCTTTGTACGATGCTGAAAGTCAGTCGGTCAGACTACTATAGCTGGGTTGATCGGCCTGACAGCGCGCGTCGGGTGACCGCCAATTGCTTTCTCTGTTTAGACGAAATGTAATCGCCGCCAATAAGGGGGTAGCTGGGCTGGAGCGAGAAATAAAAAAATAGGCAGTCTTAACAGACTGCCCGTTCAAATACACAGTACTTATTAGAGATTTAGAAAGTATAGTTGACTCGAAATTTAACGAGTGTTTGATCATTAGCAACTGAATCAGCTTCTGCTATACCGACATTAATGGAAGCGCTCGCATTTTCAACACCCATGAAATCACTAAACAAATAACGTCCGTAAATAACACTCGCAGAATCTCCACCTTCGTCCTCTGAATTGGTATATCCAATACCGATGTTTCCAGACTCAAGGTTTATGTTGTAGGAAGTGTTTTCCCAGCTTGTTGTGCCGCCTGACTCGGCTTCACCATTAGCATAATTCATTTTCAATGGTAGTGTAATCTGAGGTCTGTAATTTAGCTTTCTATTGCAGCTTCGCTATTGGCTTTGGCGGAGTGAACGTAGCGAACGAAGCCAAAGCCGGTTTTTCAGGCTTTAGTATTGAATGTTGAGCCAT
>WLWI01003280.1_pt1 | contig 13888 bp, 9 predicted proteins | sample 6701501 | NCBI WGS metagenome assembly WLWI01 (sample SAMN12718690, study PRJNA515312) | sponge metagenome | isolation source: marine sponge | host: Mycale hentscheli | place: New Zealand: South Island, Marlborough, Capsize Point | collected 2014-11-01
CAGTACCCGTATCACCCTAGAAATTGAATTGTTTACCGTTTTGAATTCTTTTGCGGGTGCAGTTAAAACTTGACAACTTAAGGGACTTCCATTTCTATTCGAGTTAGTGGCGGTGGTAAGTCAATGCTCTCTTTGTCATGGTTATAAGCCGTACGCAACAGTACTTACTTGAAAATACATTGTCCACTAGACTAACGGAAGGTAAGTCTGTGTAGGTGCATGTCCAGTTGTGTCAAAGCATTGTGTGTTACAACCACTACTTAGCTAAAGAATATCACAAAGAAAACTTTTAAATAACGTCTATTGTTTTGTTGTTGTTTTTTTCCTTCCAAGCAGTTGCAGAGAGTTGTTACTATGGCACTGAAATCCCTTTACCCTGTATGCTAAATTTATAAACTGGACCTTATTTTCAGTAACTTCAGTGTTAGAAGTCAAAATCATTCATATAAAAATAATATAGTCTTTAGGCTCGCTCGCCATTTGTGCTCAAGCACATCACTAGTTATATACATGTTAAAGCAACTTTCACTTCATCAACTAAAAATAATCTAGCCTTATGTATTGTAGTGTATCAATGAATGTCATTATTAGCAATTTATGCTTATCAATTAAAAAAATGTTGTTTATATACTAACAGTTCCTCTATTATTTTAGGTAAAGGATCATTATGTCTTTACAAACATTATAAAAATTAAACTGTTTCAAAGAAGCAATATATTCCTTCAGAATGACCTCAGATTGCTTTAGCAACCGTTATACTACTCACAATAAAGTGTGAAACAAAAATTGATTCTTCTAATAATTTCAGTTATAAAAATGTACACTAACACAAATTCCCGTGCACTGGTGCATGTCACACATCATTAGCAGTTGTTACAATGAAAGATGACCTTACTTCTCATATCATCCTGGAAACCTGCTGATACAATAATCCCCAATTATTTATTCTCATTATTATTTCGTATAGTAATGTTTTTCTTTAATAACTTTCTAAAATGTCTTAGCTGTACTGTTGTTTTTTTTCCTCCAAACAAACCAATACCTAACTTGTTTACTTGAGTATTGGACTACAATATTATTTGAAGATTGTATGGAAGATATTCTTGCTCTAATTGCAAAATTGGCTTCCATCTAGCTAATAGACAATCACAATGCCATATTAACTTATTACACCTGCAAGCTCCAATGATTGTATTGACTCTATTATCTAAAATTAGAGATGGAAAATATAGCTACATAACTGCTCTGGTCTAAAAATTCAGTTGATTTATCTCTGCTTTTGAAAACTGTGATTTAAAGGGAAAATCAATTGATTGCCATTACAGCTATAATACTACCAAGGCAGTGAGTGAACTTCAGTTGAGAGCCTGCCACCTCCATCAAAATGCTTAGTATTCTTTCTCAACTTTATGAAAATCATATGGTTGAAGCTTTATCAATATACCTTATGCATTCCCATTGCTATTACTAATCCACTATAAGGTTCTACTCTATACCTCTCATGTAGCTACACCAGCAAGTCTAAAGTTTTCTAGCAACTCAACAAGGGGTTAACTAGGATGTACAAAGAGAGGGTTTTCAGAAGATTGACAGTAAAGCAATAGGAACTCGTTTACATTTGTTTCACTAAGTGCACTAGCCACTTAGCTAAGCTCCCAAAAGTAAGCAACAAACAACGAGAGGTCTCACCTTGCACCGAGCCGACCGCTCCCTTTTTGCCAAGCCTCGCCCTACACTCTTCTCCCAGCCCACACAGAGCGCACTCCGTGAAGTGCACAAAAACCCTAACTTCCACACCCAGGGGACTTTTATGTAGACCGCAAAGGCGGATAGAGGTTAATCGGCTTCCATGTATGTATGTATAGTGTGTCACCGCACTCATTTTTTTCCAGTCGTGTAGCCCGCTCTTTTTTCTTTATTTTTCTCCATTTGTTAAAAATAGCATTCAAGCGCGGGAATAATTCATACAGGAACTTCAAGCAGTGCATCCAGTGTGGTGGAAGAATGTGGGAGTATTATTATATAATTCTAACTCATTATGTTACACAATGAAACAAATAGCTAGCTATTATAACCAGATTTATTGTTGATTAAAATGTAACAATTAATTTATTACCCCATTTTGCTAGTCTCCAATTATATTCCAACCAATTAACACCTGGGCATCGATGTTGCCGGAAGATTAAAAAAATTATAATTTGAGCAAAATAATGATGATATTACACATCCACTATGTAGTTAAACCATTGTTTACAGAAACTGATGGTATAGGCTAATACAGGAATGATTCTAGCAGTACCTACAACACATCTACTAACTAATGCCTTATATTTTTTATGCATGCAGTTAGTTGGTCTGGCTAGCCAGACTAGCAATTAATATGAATGAAGTCATGCAGTCTACCAGTGATCACAAAATAAGTGACTAATGGTGAGGTAATGTCAATCGTGATTGTGTCCACTGCTATTAGGTGATTGTAGTAAACAAATACTATAACTTTCTGTAGCCAAAGTTTGGCGCTCTGTACCCTACCAATATAAGTGGGAGAGGGGTGGGGATGGAGCTGGCTGAGCCACCACCTTAAACTGCCTTTTGTTCCTCATCCCAGGCACAAAATTCTTAATTGATACCTGTATGGTGTTGTACAAAGATTATTACCAGAGCTGCTAATATAACTACCTACTATGTATTCACAGCAGTGATACCATCCACAGCATTGCAGCAACATCATTCAGTTGCAACACTATCAACCAAGTGACACCATCTGGAGTTTTCTACTGTCAAACCAACACAATTCATCCCAAAAAATCAGATCAGTTGATCTAATAGACTAAGACAGGATTGAAGTCTGTTTGAGGTACTGGCTAAAAATATTTGGCCTGTCTTTTCTTAGCAAGCATTGATTGTCATAGCTTAGATGAATATGAGTGGCTTAAATTGTTGAATTTAATAACCTAATATAGTTGAGTCCCCCCACTACACACACCATTCAAATGTTGCTGCACTTGGGTTTGGGAAGGGGAAGGGGAGGGGGTGAAACACAGAAGTTTAGGATCCCCCTCTCCTGAATTCCATAGTAAATTAAACCATGCATGTGTAATAGGAGGTACATTTGATTAAAAAAAGTGATTAGGATGATAAGACTGAAAATCTCACAAGATCAGATAATTATACTCTAATAGGTAACTCATTCCTTCATTCCACACTCTTATGCACATCATGACTTATAGACTCTTCATACATTCGAGGTAAAAGTATAAAATGCATTTTTATCAAATTAATACAAAAACTTTTTAATTCTGATCAGTTAAGCCACTTTTAAATTCTTCAGTATCTCCATATGCAGCATTGAATGATATTGTTATGGCTGATTGCTTCTGTGGGTGTGAAACTTCTTCATAAATGGGTCCAGTAATCTTTTCATCCATCTGTGTTATTGACTCACTATGCTTGTATTTTCTTCCCATGAGCATGCCCCACAAGAATGTAACAATTCCAATGAGTGCCATTAAAAATACTGCTAATGTAGAAATGCCGGCAGTCACAGGTACACATTCAGAAGATTTTCTCAACACTTGAACATTTTGATGAGGCAGCGTAGTCTCTAAAGTATTGCTTACCTGAACATTTAAAAATATTTTTTAAAATTGAAATAATTGTTTTACCTTTGACCTTAAGATGACACAATATTATTGACTACATCAACAATGAAAGCATTGGGGATTTACAATATTAGCTGATGTTTTGATAGAGTATGGGAACACATTTTAAAGAGTACCATTAAGAAGACTTTAGTTTCAATTATTCACTAACTCATCCCTTATTAATAATAGCAAAGTTAACTTTCACTTCTACCAGATAAATGTTGACAAGGCTCATTCATGTCTTTTCTAGGAATAGTAATAGAAAAGATAATTAAAATACCTGATTGAAATTTTTTAAAAACAATATTGATCATTATCCAGCTGTGAAACACTGCCAAGAAAATAGGCTGACTTAGTGCTATTATGTATTTCACACTTTCATTGTTGTAGCTAACAGTGTATATACATACTTCTCGTTCTAAGTAATCATATATTTAGTGAGCATGTTGTGTGTCTATATTGATTTTTATATAGGCTGTTAGATAGCCTGCTCACTCCTTGGTGGATATCTTGCCCTGTTTTACCTGTATTTCACCAATATTGTTACTAGCCTTTATAACTTCAGGATGCACCTTGGTAGCTAGGAGAACATGATTAGTAGTGTATTAGATAGAGAAGGAAGGGATTTGTAGTCTATATTTCTAACACCATTACAACTTATTGACTCACTAAGAGTTCAGTATGGTTAGACGTAGGCAAACATCTTCTGAACTCAAACCCTATAATAATATAATAGCATTATAAGTATATCATTAATGTAATGTATTGTTTAGCTACCATTGAAATTGAAGTAATTAGTAGAGGTGGTCCATTCTCCATTGTTTGCACACAAGAAGCTCAGATTTCTTCCTTCACAGTTTACGTTAGCTTTAAGAGTACCATTTTGTTGCAAAACATAATATGTGCTTGTAGTTGGGAAAGATTCAAGGAAAACACATTCTTCTAAAAAATAATTGTAAAGCCAAAACACACAAACAAAAATAATTTTAAGATATCTGACTTCTTACCGATAATTGCTTAGTGGAGGATTTTCTCAGTTTTATCAAAATATTACATACTGATTACACTAATTATATAGCATATGGGAAAACTCTCTAATAGTAATAATTATGTAATTGGACAGAGTGGTGAAATAATCTTGTTAAGCTAGATAGAGTGTCTTAAACCAAGTACTTATAGCTAAGCATAATGTTTTTATTTAAGTGTACATGCATGGGGTGGATGTTGACACCAACATTGAAAGTGTTTATTAAATTATTCTAGCATTTTACACAGTTATCTTTGACATGGTGTTTGAAATTTCACTCAAGAAAACAGGCTGTTTAATAGCACAACATTATTTGTGAATAATATTAACTACACAAATCCACTCAAACATGTATACTTATTATGTCACTAACACATTGATCTGTATGCTTAATATAATTGTAAAAGTTTAGAGTTTTGAATATTAAGTTATTATTATTATATCATTGTTTTTACCAATCATCTTTTCTATTATAAAATAATCGTAAAAACATGAATGTTCATTTTTTTAGGTGAATCCTCATAATTAGCATATCCTCACCTATTATGAAACTAGATGCAAATCCCTCACAAATATTTGTATCCAATGTAATGTTATATTGTGTTCCATTTCTTAGCTGAACTATAGCTGATGTATTACGGGTAGAATACAAAATGATATCTGGCCGGGAAAGGGACCTAATGTTGAGGGAGTAAAACTGTTGCAAGTGAGATGGAAGTGGACTCCATTCAATCGTGTATAAATCTTCAGTGTACAAAGGAGTCAATTTCAACTGTTGAACGCCCAAGGAGTCAACTATTAAACATAAATAATATCACACGTAAATTGCTGTACTTTCACAACTAAGTCAACTAAGCTCAGAGATAAGTCTTAGATTAATGAGATTCAATTTTAAAACTATTTTTAATGAGGATAATCATTTGAGGAATTAATTCTATGATTTTTCAATAATTTGTAGCTAGCATTATTATGAGATGAAAAAAGAAAAAATTCCAATAGCAGTAATTATATCTTTGGTTTGATATTTACATGAAATTGACTTCTCCACTTACAGTTGAAGAAAGTAACATTGAGAAACTGTCCTTCACAGGTAACCTTTAACTCTCTGAGATCTCTGACCGCAATATTCAAGTAAGAGATATAGTGTGAGCCATTGTGGGAAATATTAGCAGTGATCATGGATGTCCCTAAAGTTTCAGGAGCTCCTCCATTAGACACTAGAGTAATTAAGGCAGAATCCAGGGAATTGGAAAGTTCCCAGTTTATGGGTCTCTCAGAGCGAGTACATACTAGATGTATTTCATCTTGAGGGCATAGAATTTCCTTGCTGTTCAGTTGGTATAGAATACCTTTGGTAACACAACTATAGATAACTTTATACAGTTTATCAACCAGTGCTTCATTCTTACTGTTAGTAGAAGGCAAATAGTATAGGATTGCAATGATAAGCTTCTGGAAGTTCATTTTTAAACATTTAGCTTTAGCTACTAAGACTAGATCATTAAACTGGTGAAAAACGTTAATATAGTAAGAATAGTGATGCATATTGAAAGCAAAACATTTTTGAATAAACAACAACACCGGTATGATTACTATGTCTTACAGATGAAATATAATAGAGGGCTTTATTTTACATAATACATTGCAAGTGTATGTTTATGCATTATTTTTACTCATGATTTAATTTCTGTATATTTTCAGTGTTATGCTGCTAAAGGTAATCGATGGACTGCATAAAAGAACAATATAAATAAACTGTTGTAGCTAATTTAGTTTTATCATTCAAGATAGCGCCTATCTGTAACATCATCTCTTGTAGCTCGTCAATAGTAAAAACATTGCCAGTATGTGAGTAATGAGTAACAATGTTTTTATTACACTATAAAGTCAGATATTACCTATTAGGGGAGGCAAAATCATTTATTAAGGTCTGCAGTATCATTGGAAACAACTAATTATGAGTTGTTTCATAGCTATCAATTTCGACAAGAAACTATTAGTATTACCTGACAGTTTAGTTTGGTAAACTATGTTTTCTAAACTGATTTTATCGAAACTGCTACTTTAATAAGATGGAGACATTATAATAAATGCTTTCAAGTTTTGCTAAGTTAACCTAAAACAGCATATCAATGTGTGAGGTGCATGAAAAACTCCAAAAAAATAACAACATAAATACATTGAATTAAGGAAGGTATCAGAAATCTGAATTAAGATAAGAAACAAACTACTAATAACAACACATTTTGTTGTTCTTTTTAAAATGAGCAGTTTGTATCCCGTTTATCCGTCGATATTGCTGCTCATCCACTATTTTCTGATGTCCTGACCACATGTGGATAACAAGGTTCCATTTTGTTCGATCGTTATGGGAAGGACTACTTAAATACTTGTGAAAGAAAACAAATTAAAAAGTTGACTTTCACAAACTCCTAAATGTAATAAACATAATAAAGCACATGACAAAGATGTAATACATTTCCTTGTCACTACATGTATGATATGGTACATTGCTGGCTAAATGTGTATATGTGCATTAATTCTGTGATAGTAGTGAAAGCAGGATCTGCCATTTGATGATGACAATGATATCTAAATGAAGATATCATAACACATTTTTGTTCTTCTTTTAGAATAAGGAGCAGTTGGTACGATCATTCTGCCTGCAGACATCACAGCTCATCTACTACTTCCAGAAATCATGTCTCACATGCGGATGATGAGTTTTTCATCTGTTTACCCATCATGGGAAGGACAATGTGGAGGCAAACATACTGTGCTCTTTGAATGGTAGACGTGGGGAGTGAACCTCAACGTCATAGCAGCGAGTACTTGAATCCACACTATGAAAGATGGAGGGAAGGGAATTTTGCTGGCATAATGTTGGCTAGCAGCTGATACTGGTAAAGGGTCTTTGATCAACATTGTGTCAGTTGAGGAAGCTGATTCTTCAGCATGTGCAGGCGGTGATGAAAGTGGGAGGAGTCAACAGGGCACAGGCTCTCCTAGATTTACTGATGCTTTGATCCACAGCTTGTTAGAATTGAATTCATGAACCAATCAATACAATTACAAAATAGCTAAATCATTTCATTAGTCTTTAATTCAAGCAAGAATGCCCCAGTGAGAGATAGTGAGTGAATAAAGTACATACATACATACATACATACATACATACATACATACACACACATACATACATATATATATATACACACACATAATACATACATACATACATAGCAAAAGAAATGGAGAATTTCTATATTTATTTTTTTTCTTCATAACTTTGGTTGTTGTTTTTTGCACTCTGTGAGTCTGTGGAGAAATTTTTCATATAGCATCAGTAGAGATTCCAAAAGACAACTAATCACATTTTTTTATTATTGTTGACTGCAACTAGATGCAATAATATGAAGAGAATTTTGTATAATCACTATAGGTAAGGGATCATCAAAGAGTGCTGTCCCACTCTTTGATTAAAAATTTTGGCTTAGTTTTTCTTTTTGTATTATTAAGTACATCCTACTTGGTAATCCTAAAAAAAAGTTAAAGAAAGAAAAAAACTTGTAGTTTACTAATTTGTTTGATTCAGTGGTTCCCACAATATATTTATTATAATACTTATTAAGTGAGTCAGAGTGTGACATAGAAAAATATTTCAAGAGCAAGGATAATTTATTCTGTTGAGCCAGAGGTGAGTTAAAAAAAAGCCTGAGAGTGAATTATCTAGCCATATCACTCTAACTAGTGTAATAAGTGGTTTATTCTACCCTAGATATCTTCAGTACTGCAATTTGTAATAGGACTTTAACCATCTGTTATTTTAGCAGCTGCTCTAGCCCAGTTGGGTAGGCTAGACCAGAAAAATGCTAGCTATGAAAACCTGTAGGCTAGCTGTGAAAACCTGTAGGCTTTCTGCTGCATCCATCTCCAGCTGGGTCCCACAGCTCCTTTCTTTTCCATATCTCTACTAGTGTACAAGGACTGGGTGTAGGCAAGAGAGCTAAACTCAATCTGTAATATTATGTATTTATAGATGTGTATGTTTTGAATAATTAAAGAAATTAGGGAACTAAAAGAGAGAGCTACAATGTCTTTATAATTGATAAAAATCACAAATTATGCCCTAATGTACACATGTATTGTTTTTAAAAAGGAACACTGAGTACTTGAGAAATGCTTAGTGTTCTGTAAAAGAAAACAACAATATAGTAAGTATCAAGGAGTAGAGATATGGAATTGAAAGGAGCTGTGGGACCCAGCTGGAGACGGATGCAGCAGAAAGCCTGCAGCAGTCAAAAAAGCAGTTCCAGCATTATTACAGGAAATGCTGGTAAGTAGCTATATAGGTCCAGTACAGCTGTACAAATCTTAACAATTTTGTTCCCATGCATATTTTCTGAATTGTGCTTCGCTAAACATGTTGTTTGAAATTATGGATTAATAGCACGAGTAACGCAATTGAAATAGTACGTGGTGGCTGACAACTTCTCAAAATATAGTGGGTACATTCAGACAGTCTTGACATTTTATACTGATGATCACAGTTAGTGTTTTTCTTGTACTCACAGTGATGAATGAGACTTCTAGTTTAGCACACCACATCTATAACACTACACTGGTTCTGATATTATTGAGATGGTCATCACTATTTTCAGTCCTTCACAAAGATATCAGCATTTGGCTGTGGCTGTTTCTATCCATTGCATTCCAATGGATTATTGGTTGGAGATTATTATTATTATTATTATCATTATTATTTATTATTATTATTATTATCATTATTATCATTATTATTATTATTATTACTATTATTATTATCATTATTATTATTATTATTATTATTATTATTATTAATTATAAACTCAGAGGAGTGTAGTAGAATTGCCAAGAGAAACACTATGAAAAATGCCTTGCCCAATTCATTAAAGAAAAATGAAGTGACACCCGAGTGCATACAAAGAGTGTGTTTGTATCACAAGTGGTAAGGAAGTTGAAGGAATATTTACATGATCAGAGTCATCATTGCTTTGAGCTTGTATATCCAAACTTCTGTGTTTCACATGGTCAATGTCATGCTATTATAACGAGTAGCCTTATGTGCCATATGTTAATATCTGGGCTAAGATGGTTTCTTAATACCAATGGAATTCACTGGTAGCCATATTCTAGCATCAGCCTTTTCTGGAAGAGTCACTCTGTGGTGAAGTGTTCATACATACAAAACATGACTTTCATCAAACCCTCCTGCAGCGGCAAATAGCTATTTGGTAAGTATGTAAAGATATTTTCAAAAAGTGATCTATGAACAAGCAAATGAGAATCATTTACGATTCTTCACTTAGATGCTACGATTCTTCACTTAGATACTATTGACATATTTGCAGAAAAATCTTTACAGACAGTTTTCAGGCACAAAAATTGGTCTTGCAGTTTTCCTGGATCTGGGAAGACTGACTCGTGACTTATATCAATTATTGTCATACTATTATGTTCACATGATTAATATAATTAACAAAATATTCTCAGAAGTAGCTATTTATAAGAAAACTGTTCACAAATACACTTCACAACTGCTTGTTATTGTGTTATAGTGGCTAGTAAGGGTCTTCTTTAATGGTGTATACAACATGCAGTTTTATTGAGAACAACTCATAATTTGGTTTATTTAAAAAACGTTTGCTGTTGTTGGCTTCATTACATGGAGCTAGCATGCTGGGAACTGCAGAGTTTTGATCATTAAATATAATATAGGCAAGTATTTTGCTCTGCGTTTATATATACCAACAAAAATGTTCATACGCAATCCACAGTAGCCCTGTAAAGGCTGTTCAAAATACTTACTTCATTGGGAAGCTTTGCTAATGGTGGTAAAAGCGCATATATTGGTGCAGAATGACCTGCTGGATAGTTATTAAGCTAGGAAAATACGACCAAAAGTGAGCTCAGACCGCAGGTAAAACCTCACGCCAATTCGTTACTTCTGGTCAAAAATTTAAAAGTGACGGTGGCGATTGGACTGTAGCTAGTTGAATGTGGAAGACATAGTTACAAATTTGGGAATTACCGGTTGTGTTATTGGGTAGAATACAACTGGCCAGTTGCATAATGGGATGGTGAGAACAACGTCCAGTAAACTCACTGGACAAGAATAAAAATGTCCTCTTACGTGACAGGACTTGCCGTGTTGTTTAACTGGACCACCTTTGGTATAGCAACAGGACAACCTGTTGTGTAACTCAATGGCCTGTTTGTGCGGGTATCAAGTAATGTAAGGAGAGTTGAGGGGACTTGTGCTTGGCTCAATTCCTACGTTTCCAGCTGGCATACGTTTCCAGCTGGCACCAGGTTCTCACAAGTGGTTGCTATGAGCAAAAACCTATCAGATTTTCTTTACAAGGATCTTATTGAAAGGTCATACACACAATGGGGCTACTACTGAAGTGAGATGACACAGAACTTATATACGGTCACACACAAAAGAAGTGAAAATGGCAAGCACAAAAAAAATTACTTCACTTTACAATTAATGATGCAATGATAATCAAGTCTCAGGATGCACAAACAACATAGTTGTTTAATTGTGTAGGACTTCCAGTAGTGTCTGGTGGCCATTCATGTAAACCAAAAGACAGCATACTCGTATTATACTCCTGTATCAAATGAATTATATAGATAATATATATTATTACAATAGTTCTATATAATCTATAATAACAACTCAAATTGTGACATTATCATCAGAACCATTTACTATTCCCAAAAGTAAATGAAACCTTTTAGTGTAATTTTTTGGGGGGAGTAAGCAATTTGATCATTTAAAATGTAAACTGAAATTTCTATTGGGCCAAAAAAATGAGTTTGCCAATTCTTTTGCTGTATGTGATAGATTTGTTATGCCTTTCAGGTAAATACCTTGTTAGAAGATTCTGTAACACTAGTAAATGATATATTTACAGCGGGGCAGATGCAAATATCCTGTGGCTCAAGATCAACTCTGATTACCTGCAGAGACAACACCAGAATGTCTCTCAACTGGAGGATCTTGACTTTGATGGACATACAGAAAATACTGAGTTTCAATGCAAACTTTGACCCAATCGGCCACACCAGATTTAAGACATTTGGACAGTCAACAGTTCGAGCAGAATTACTTGATGCTGGAAACATCTTTATAGTATGCTCTCTGACTGTTCAATTCTCTCTACTGCAAATGTTGTACTCTATAAGCTGCAATGAGGAAACTATTGTTTTTAACTCTAGTAAGTATGGAATATTACATGTGGTGTTAAAATTCACACATTATGGAAGAAAATAGTTCCAGTGTATTTTTTTTTACTAATTGTCACTAAGTTCATTTCATTGTTTACTGTCATCCTATGCATTATGTGTAGAATCTTTTATTGCATCCACTTCCTGACAGAAACGAAATCACTTACAGCAATTGAGCTTCTCTATAGCAATTGAGCTTCTCTAAGCCACCAAATTCAATTAAATATTGCATGAAGATTTAAGCAATAACTATTGCATGTATGTGGTTTTTATGTTAGACAACAACAATTTTTTTTGAAAGTCACAATAATATACTGTACCTATATACTTTAGCACCATATTATGTTTCAGATCAGCTCTGTCTCCTGCAAATGAAAGCATCAGTCAATCTGCTATAAATAAACATCAAAAAATTTGTTAGATAGCATTTCCTTATGCCACAAATTTTATAATGCTGTAGTTAGCATTTGTACTTGTCCAGGTATAGAAATATGCAAATCGCACAATCTCACTCACATCAATCTATAATTAAACGAAAAAATGATTTCAGTTATTGCTACACTTTTTTTCTTTCTTATGGCTAAGTACAACTCACAGAATATATTATATCGTGTAATACGTATTTTTTCAGGGAAGTATTGAACAGGTAGAATGAATCCTGGAATCAACATTGTGAACTGTTTGTTATAATTTTTGTATAGATACAGATAATGCTGATTTTGTACAAACTCTCTCTTTGCACCCAACTGCCTATGAGAATAATTTCATTGAGTTTCAAGTATCCCTCCCAACATGTAGTAGTAGAGGCTGCCAATATCTGCTATCTGTTACTTCAAATGGCAACACTTCAGAAACTGTGACATCCACTAACTCATCTTCACTGCAACTGACGAACCATACAATATATAGTATAAATATTTCAGACTGTTGGACTGGATACACTGTACCATTTTTCATAGGTAGGAATCAATCAATTTTTAAAGGAAAATCCAATAGTTTGTAATACAAAGCATTTAATTAGGTACTCTACATTTTTAATAGATCAAAGATAACTGTAGTAAGTAACTTGCAATGTTAAATTGAATTATTTCAATATAAAGTTTTATTATCTTGTGGATCCTGGGTTCGATTCCCAGTGGCAATCAAATATTATAAATTCTATATAGTTTAAAACACTTGTGTAAGAGAGTGAATACGTCCATTTTGTGTATGTTAGCACTGAAGTGTCTAACAATCTGATTTTTAGAATCTTAGCAGAGTAAATAAACCGATAACACAAAATCTCAAGTGGCCAACATTGGATGATATTGGGATACTAGAAGTGCATGTATCCCGATACTGGGATTTTAGAATGGTACTAACTCTCAAAATATATTGTTTTGATACTCACTGAAAGTAAAATATATTAGAACACAATAACTAACTCTTCCTGAAAAGTGTCCATTGACAACCAAAACAAAATCGTAAATTAGTGTATGTGTTTTGATAACTAGTTTGTTAACCATCACAGTGTAAACTTTTTGTTAACTCTAATTACCAAGACTGTTTACGGATTTTGTTATGGTCGTAAATGGACTCTTTTCACCCTGTGTATTAAATATTGGATTTTAAAAGATTTTCAATATAGGCCTTACATTAGTACGTTTATTATTTGAATAATGTTGTGAGTTACAAACACAGCATATTGTGTAAGTCCTAATCATAATCAATTTATTATGACTCACATCCATCGAGTATATCATGACCTAAATAATATTTGCTTCTATTGCATCTTTTTTGTATTTAGGTGTATGTCACTATTTGGAAGTATCAGACCTGTATAATTTGACGTATGTTATCTCGTCCAATACTACCAACACTGTTGTTCACATTGAATGTAGAGATGGTGATGATTACAACATGACATGTGAACCAAACGGACAGTGGTCAAGTGACATACAAC
>WLWI01003281.1_pt1 | contig 13884 bp, 8 predicted proteins | sample 6701501 | NCBI WGS metagenome assembly WLWI01 (sample SAMN12718690, study PRJNA515312) | sponge metagenome | isolation source: marine sponge | host: Mycale hentscheli | place: New Zealand: South Island, Marlborough, Capsize Point | collected 2014-11-01
CATGCCGTATTTCAAGCTGACGTTTGAGGACATTGTGAAATGGCATATACCACATAAGTATTCTTCTGAAATGTCATCAAAGTCCATTGTAGTAAGTAATTGTAATTAAAGTCCTTAATTTCTTGTATTAACAGGATGTTCAATTGCTATTAGGACTTGCAATTGTCACTTTTATGTTTGAAACTGAGATCCTCCCTCTTCTCATGTCCAACCTAGGAATAGTCAATAGGGTTAATTAGACCATCTATTCATGAACAACTAATATTCTCGAGATTCCAAATGTTATGTGATTACTATCCACTATCTCAGGGAATTAGCTAAGGGCACAACTAAAATTCCTCAATGTCTCTTACATGTTATTAGGTGCCCCTAGGTGTTCTAGCAAAGAATGAAAATTTGGGAGATGACATGGTTGACATCATGCTACACTTGCATCAGTATGTTCCTCTAACGCAAACAACAAAACAATTGTTTGTTCCAAGTATTGGAGAAGAGGTTGATATATGTCAAGCATCACTTCACCCGATCCTTTTAGGCGGTGATCAACTGACAGCTGCACGAGCAAGAGGAGCCAAAAAGACTAGAGTAAACTCTGTGACTTGTGGCACTCGTCTGGATGGATTAATTCCCTGTGCAGAAGACTGGCACACTAAAATGAACTTGCTTGATGTAAGTTACTTTTAAACATCAATTACCAATATATTTTAATAATGCAATGTTTCATACAGGTAATTTGGAAGTATTATTATTCTATTTTCTCTGGAGCTGATCATGGTACACTGTATCAATTAAGAAATTTGATTGGGCGATCAAATGTATCTGGTGATCCTACAAAGAAGTACAATGAGTGTGATGATTTCTTCAAGTTAATTGTGAAGTGTCATATTTTGGTCGCAGCACTCCAACATTTAAATATGAAGTCACTTTCTGACGTTCCAGATATTGATAGTGTAAGTAATCCTGAAAACTTGTGGATGATACAAGCTGATGAACGAAAGACAATCCTTCAGGAAATATGTGAGGGAGTTGTGAACAAATTTGCCTCGTTTGATTTCAACCAATCACCAGCACCATCGCAAGACAAGGTCAGCTATTTATCATGCTAACATAATCCATCCCCCTCCCTTTTTATAGTCTGCTATATTGCTGTATTTTTATGCCTAATTATGTATTACATATATTTGTACATAATAGATTTTTGATTATGGCAGACAGCTCCTTGGTGTGGGATCATTTTACTTAGTTTTTTCAGATGCCATCAGGGAAGGTGATGGCTTACGAATACTACGGTATTGGAAATACCTTATACCACTTTTCAAGAGTTCGAATAGAAAAAACTATTCCATTGAAGTCCTCAATATGCTGAATCAATATGAGTATATGCTCACTCCTCGCTTGTCTCAAGAGCTCCTGTGGAGTCGATTTGTAAATACTCATAGTATTCCAGGACGCAATATTCCCTGTGACTTATTCCAAGAACATCTCAACCGAGTGTGCAAGGAGGCTGTTCGGGGGCTTCGGGCGAATAAAACTGAGAAGGCAATCACAAAGATAGGGAAGACATTGGGAACAGTGGTACCAGTTCTTGACAACTATGACACTGAAAATGGAGTTACCCATGTGTCTGGTGCTCACAAGGTGCCAAGCTCAGGAAAAGATGTCAACATGATTATCGAACATTTGCTAAAAAACAAAATATTTTCAATTAACCAGGGCAGATGTCACTCTTGTTTTAGCACACCTCGGGATGTTTTACATGTATTGGACAAAGACACTTTAATTAAATGGATCATTGATCATATTTAATTTTAATGATCTGCATCAGTATGAATTTCATCACATTTGTAAAAAAAAAAATATTATCTTGAAAAAAAAATGTTATAAATCAATGGGAATTTTATTAAAAATTATTCTTTTGAATTTGAGATGAAAGTGAAAGATAAGTGATTATCAGAACAGTGCGAACATGTGCAAAGCTTTTGACATACATCACAGCACAAACACAAAGGTCCATCATAAGTACGCGAGTACTCATCAAAATCTTGAAACAAGGTATCTCTTCTACATGCAACATCATTATTTGAGTATTCAGTCATTGACTTATCCACATATCTCCTTCTGCCAGTATTCTTAACAAGAACTGCTAAGGAAGGAAGACTGTCACGACCAGCACGACCTGTCTGTTGAATATAAGACTCGATGTCATTAGGGGATCCATAATGGATAACTTGGCGAATGTCATGACAATCAACCCCCATCCCAAATGCCACTGTAGCAATTACGACACGTAATATAGAATTACTGGTAAACAGGTTTACAATGCTCTCCTTTACTATCTCTTCCGTGCAGCTCATGTACATATCGACCAACCTGAATCTAGGGAGATCTGGTGCATCAGATGGTTCTGTAAACGAGTTTCCCAGACAGTTCTTAAAATACAGATAAATGTTTGCACAGTCTCTATAGTTTGTGCAGTACACAATCATTCGAGGGCATGCTTGTCGCTCTTGGTGAAGTCTCTTTGAAATCAAAGAAAACGTTTCTTCAACTGAGGAAGTCTGGACCACTGAGTACATCACATTTGATTTCACAGGAGGTCGTGAAACAATTAATTCATTTCTCATTCCAATGATACGTGCAATATCTCTTCTGAGTGTTTTTGTAGCTGTTGCTGTCAGTGCCATAATATTAACGTGTGATGGTAGTAAGCTTCTTATTTCACCAATTCTCAGAAGTAGCCTCCTAAATGTATCTCCCCTGATTTTTTTAAGATAACAATTAATTATATTTTTTACAAAATATGTGAAACAGTATTGTGACATACCATTTTTTCACTGTGTGAGCTTCATCCACTATGAAAGCTCGAAGCTGATGAGAGTATACTTCTCCTATGAGCATTTCTCTCCATCTTCTACTTGCCAGAATCATCTCTGGAGTGAAATATACTATTTGATATGCTCCTTTTATAAGCTGATGTTTTAGCTCTCCAGAAACATAACAGGCTTTAATACCCATTCTGGACAAAACTGTAACCTGCAAATAACATTCTTAATAGCTAAAAATCATAAACTGCGGTTTTTTTTCTTACCTGGTCCTTCATTATAACAGTCAGAGGTGTTACTACAACAATAATAGAGTTGGCCTCTGGAAACAGTCTGTCGTAAAGTAGAGGCAAACACTGGAAACAAAGACTCTTCCCAAATCCTGTTGGAAGAACAACAAAAACATCCCTTCGTAAGATCCCTGTGATTACTTCTAGTTGTTCTGATTTCACTAAATATCCAAGTTTTTCAAAAATGGACATCACTTCAGACCGAGCGGTCGACATCGCAGACATTGTAAAACGCACTTCTCTCCAGACTCGAGGTTGGGTAAGATATGCAATTAAGTCGATTCAAGCAATCTGATTGGAGCGCAACTATAGTTGCGCCGGAACAACTACTATACGTAAGGGTCGGCTACGCCAGACTGCGCTAGGCACTGTGGATTGATTGCTTGGTGGGACTAGGGTGACACTAAGCGAGAGAAAGAATACGAACGTTTGAAGATTGCCTCGGGGACAGTATTATCGAACGATAGAGCAAGCTCTAGGCTTATGGGAAAGCATAAATTTGACGCTAAGGAGCTGTTCCCGACTTAAAAGTAAAAAAGTACTTGCACCATTTGGCAAAAACTTTTATGGCATCGCACTGAGGCTCTTAGTAAGCACACTAGTAAGGTTGGAAGTATGGTTTCATGGCTGAAGCAGTTTGCTACTCGGTCCTAGAGGTAAGAGAAAGTGTTTTTGCACACATCTGTCTTACATTCAGGAAGAATTTGTTGATATTTATTTAGGGTGTGGTTATTTTGAACTGAGCAATCTGTTATAAATTTTGTGAACAGAGAAGCTTTTTATGGCTTTTGTGTATGAAAACAGGTACATAACAAAAGTGATAGAATATTTGAGTGTATTCAGTTTGGTACTACTCCAAGGTGTCTTTACTTTTGTTGTGCTGGTAAGCTACATTGTGGACTGAATAGTTGGTGATCTTACTATCAAGTGCAACTGGTCATAGCATAATAGAAGTATATGTCAGAGGGCTCCCTGCACCTGTTCTATAACAATATTTATTTTTACTTATTGCCATAAAGAATGTGGTTAAAATTCCTGTAGAAATCGCTACTTTTCTGAATCATCAATTCCGTTCTCTCGTCAGAGTCCTTGACCATCTAGTAACTACTGCAGTCACTACACCCATCAGTACTGAAGTCATTCTTGCTGTCATCAAACTCCTCGTCACTACTACCAGAGTTACTGCCATCCTGGTCACTGCCATCCTTGTCACTGCCATGCTGTGCCAGGTCAAGAATATTGTCTTCATTACTAGGATGCTTAAGTGCCAGTGTTCCACTAGCCAAGATAGTTTCTACTTGTCTTATCATGAGCAGTTATAGCTAAAGTAATATTGGTTTCTGAATAATTATTCTGTGTACCTTTATTATATTATGAAATTTTCAATTTATACTTTATCAGAAAGAAGTCTTATTGTTGTGACAAAATTTACTCAACATTTTCTTATGGCAGTCTATGTATTTTATAAGCCTAAAATATACTTATAACAATATAGAATCGTCTGCAATTGTGATTGGTGGCTTCCTTGACTCCACAAAGCTGTAGGGCGAAATGGATGCGAAGACGCATTTTTGACGCATTTTCGCGTCCTCCACGGTTATCGATTTTTCTCAATTGACGAGTATTTGCTTCTTCCAAGTTTTTATAAACAATTTGACTATGATAAGGTAGAGAAAATTAGACCTTTTCCTGTTGAACAAAACAACAACTTCTTATACTATTTCTTAATATATAGTACTTATTATAATATGAGTCAGAGTGTGATATGGCAAAAAAATATACAAGCAGGCTAATTTATTTTCAGCAGCTGCTAAAACATCAGCTGTGGGATGCCCCTATAACTAACTTTAGCTGTGGGTTACCACTTCTGTAGTACTAACTACTTCAGTAAAGATATCTAGTGTGGAATAAACCACTTATTACACTCAGTCAGAGTGATTACTAGATATTTCACTCTCAGGCTTTATTTTCACTCACATCTGGCTCTTCTATCTTTGTCAAGTAGGCTACACAGGGGGAAGGTAGCTGTAAAAACCAAGAAAAGTGACAAGTTTGGCCTGGTTGCTATAACTACTAGGGTAATGAGCTTGCCCAGTACAGAGTGAAATAACAACCTGAAATACAGTGAGTTATGTCTCACGGTCATGTACCTAATGATATCATTGTGAAGATATCTAGGGTGGAATAAATTATGTTATATAAAATAGTAATAAAAACCAAAGTATTTTTTGTGCATCAATATAATTATAACTATTAAGACAATTTTAAAAAGTCTGATGCATAGTGCATATCAATAATGGATTATTATTTGCTCACACTTATTGTCAATATTATTAGTTATAGTAAATAGGTGAAAAGATAATTTTTTTGAAAATGACAATTAAAATAAATAGGTAAAATTTCACTTATTGACATAACATAGCTAACACAAAAACTATTAATAATAAAAAATCAATTGTATACTTGGTATCAAAATCTCCTCAAATGGTAATCATACAGAATTCCACACAGATTGAATAGTTCATTTATAAATTGCTAATTACATCATGCTGAATTTATTATAACAGATTCCTACAAAGCATAAATGTAAACTAAGAAGTTCCTATTGTAGTAACTTTTGTATCTGTCATACATACTCACATACTTAATGAAGATATATTTAGGAATTTTATAACTAACATGCAGACGTCATACAGATAATTAATAACTTATTTATGACACAAAGCTCCAGTTTTGGTAGTGCCAAAGTTAATGTTTGATGTATACTAATCAATATTTGAAATATGAACGACTTTATAATTAACTTAACAATTTAAAAAAATAATACTATAAAACATTGCAATACGTCTTTTACACTGTACAAATAACACACAGCACAAATTCTTACATTTTTCCAATACTTTAAAAATTGTATTTAGGTTCTATCTTCATTCTACTTTCTGCTGTAATTTTTCATATAAAAAAGAAATTATTGTTCCCTTATCTTTAAGTTTCATACAAATATCATCCAATGATGCTCAGTTTATAATTATTGGAATGAAAAAACTACCCAGTTTGGAATGCTCACTAGAATGACCCTTGTTGCAGTACTTTTCATTCACTAGTAGTACTATTCCTGATTTTATTGTCTATTACAATTGCAATAATTTCTGCACACTGCTACTTCTATTGCTATTCCTGATTACCTATTGTAATGTCTAACTGACGATTGCAAACAATTAATTTTCGAACAATTTCGGTGTCAATTAAGATCTTGTAATTTAGATTTTCTTTGGATGGAATATTTTGGAAATCAAAATGTTGATTATGTGGTGCATTATACATTACCACTATATCCACACAATTAATTAAGCATCAGTGCCAGTGCATAAGGCCATGTTTTCCAACAATTGGCCATAACACCTACAGTTAAGAAATCTATTTAAAAAAATATGTCAAGAGTTGATTTGATGTACTTTCTCAAAACAATAACCACCTCTATAATAATTAGCAAACTAGTTTCAGTGGAAGTAAACTTGATTATATAGTTTTTCTGCTTGTTGTGTAAGTTCATGAATATTCACACTATTGAAAAGATAATATAGCTAAAAAAGGTCAATAGATTCTATCACAATTTTTTGAATTATACAACATCTTTTATCCATTGCTAACTCCCAAATATGTTGATGAGATTGTAAAAAAGAAACAATGTAAGAGTTATGCACATTGTTTAAGATTATGTAATTGTCATGTTTTCTTAAAAAATATAATATTATAAATTTCCTTTTTATATAGTTCACTGTAATAATGTAAAAGTGTTTTCTAACATAGCAACTTGCTCTTTCAATCTGTTTATGTAATGTTCATACAACAATAGATATTGGCCTATGTATCGGTAATAATGACTACTATATTTTATCTTGATGTTCTAATGCTGAACCTGAAGCTAATAGAACAATCTAGTCCAAAATATATTTACAGTTTATCAGTTGTGTGGTGGACAGTTACCTTGTACTGTATTAAAGAATGTTGTACTTATTAAATGTATAAAATTAAAGGAAATTTTTTCAATGTGAGTCATGAACCAGACATTGAGAGTGATGACTATTACTAATAATTATACAAAATTGTGACATTTATGTACTGTCTTATTTTAGTATATGTAAATATCATTGTCAATATGATGACTTCTTATTCTTCAGTTGTTAATAGTCTCATACACATCTGAGAAAGAAGTAAATTCAGTAGCTGAAAAATGAGAAGGCATTATATTATAATCTGACTCAATGGCTTACCAGGTGAGTCATGAGCAGTCAAACGATTTTCAGCAACAATTTCCCTCTAATTTAAATATGTTAGCATGAATCAGCATTGTATTTGTTTGCACTTAATGGAACTGTATAAAATATTATTGTTTTAACCTGAATCTTATATAATAGGACAAGATACATTCATTAACTGTTTAGTTTATGATGTACCTGTTGCATGTTGACCTGAACTGTGGAATATGCAGCATTCTATACATATAAAAATTAATATTACAAATCTGTATTCAATAACAATACAACTAATTTTCTTGTCTTTAAAAACAACATTTAAATAATTGTTAAAAATAAAGTATTTTTTTACCCGAAGTAAAATATTATATCCTAATAAAAAATAATCAGTTCACTTTATAAACATTAAAATGCCATAGTAATACATAATCTCCCTTTTTTATAAGAATAATTTTTGTCTATAAGTATTGCTTATACTTCTATCTTAGCAATACTTATAGACAAAAAATATTTTAGCTGTATTATACCACTATTTAACAGTAAGAATACCATTGCCTCCTATTCATACTATGATATCATACCTTGCTTGTCACTATTCGTGTGTGCTTTAATTGGGAAGATTTCTGGAATTATTATAGTATATTAATGAAGACTTAGCTAATACACTATAATATATTACATTAATTCTCTTATTACCTTTATATGGCTACTGTGTTCAGTAAAACTGAATTAAAAATGATCATTTTAACTCATCAATAATACTGTAATTTTACAATATAAAATACTATGAATCTTACCTAGACAATTGATTCTTTCAGTGAACTTTGGGATGGGGTCGACGACCTAGCTAACACAAAAACACTTGAGGGTCAAAGTATAAATGACATACGTACATCCACACATGAATACAAACAAACAAAATAAAATCCCTGATTTTCAATTGTGTTGACCCTGATAGTGTCTCGCTCACTTCGCTCGCTCACCAATAATATACTTGAGTGTTAATAATGATGATAACATGAGTAATTCATTATCTGACCTCCTGAGTTTGTAAAAAAAATAGAGATTGAATGGTGAAGCATTGTCACAATCAGTGGAAGGCCAGATTTAGTAATTAATGTTTATTTTGTAGCAAAAAAATCAGTGAAATCACGAGGAAATGATAGCGATTCTATAGCATTACAAGCACTAACTGAATAACTGTACATTTATCATAATAATAATAAGATTATTCAATGCATAAATAAAACTTGGGGAATAGACTTATAGGATGAAACACTATTTACAACATTAATTACCAGTAAATAGTAGAAAGAAGCAAAAACTAATAATTGTAGCATAATGTACCTTTTGTGATATCTTTACATATTTGATTTATCTATAGGACTATTATTACAATATTGAATTCAAACAGTTAATAAACTTGTATATACATGCTTTGGCAAAAAGAATAATTCATACTCATAATGTATTTTTTGCTACTAAAACACACAAGAAATACAGGTTTCCATTCTGAAATTTTTATCAATATCAATATTTTTATCAATATTATATACACACATAATATTAAATGATATAATATATAATGTATAAAATTTTCAGATGCTTGTGAAATTCTATTAAAGGGTAACTGCGGTGAAAAAAAAAATTCTGCAAACATTATAAATAATACTCTTATATCATGATAAAACATGGCCCAAACCATTTGACCCAAAACTGAGTGGATGCTTCAAAATAGCACCTATATTTTCAGCTATTTGGTTTATTAATTTTCACTTCCTGTTGTGGGCATGGCCTCGCTATGACGAGGAAAAGGTTTCCTGTCTACCCACATTGGCTGGACACTATGGATACTGAGAGTGCTTCTAGCAGCCAGTGCTCATAGGTTAAAAATCTTCAATGCTGATAGGGTAAACTCTTTGTAGTGTATGTATAAGGCAAGAGATCACTCTAACGATCATTCCAATATTACTCCTTTTATTGTTGTCAAAGGACTAAATTGAACTGAGTTAAATTCATTGTTTTGTGTTGCTGTTATTGAAACTCTTGCAGCAGTTTCTCTGAAGAGAATAATACTTAGTGTGAATACAGAAATGCTCATCAAGTTGTTGATACAATTGTGCCTCACAGTTTCCTTGTTGAACAAGGAATAAGAAATATCTAGTGCATATTGGGTAAGGGGTCATTAATAATGATAGGGTTAAGAATCCCTAATGCTCATGGAGTAAGGGGTCGCTTTATTTTATACTCATCATAGCACAAGATGTTAGTCAAATGATCATGATGTAGTGGTCACTCTAATCCTGATCATAGGGTGAGGTAGAACTTTAAATGATAATAGGGTAATCATTGTTCTTAATGTAAAAGAATTGCTTCTATTTTCTATGATGCATATCTAATATTAAAAATAAATCACTTCACTTCTTTCATGGTAAAAATGGGTCATAAATATGTGATAGTATTTGGAAAAAGATACCAATATAATGAAAATTAGATATTTATACCATGAGCTCAATCTCTGCAGTGTTTTGATACCAATGACTTGGCTAGGCACTGTATAGGTCACTAAATAGAGTGCAATCTGAGCATCCAAATAGAAGTGAATACAAGAAAGCAGGACATAGTGGTGATGTTGTGTACTGTACTGTTATCAGTGTTGTGGATGATGAGATCTTCCTGTTTTTAGGATTCAGGAAGATAAACAGTTATCATAATATCTTGAAGAGTGGTAGTTGGAAGGCACCCATGTAACAGTATAACTTGAATTACCACTTGTAGTGGGAGTTAAAATATCTTCTGATGGCATCAGAGATTACTCATATATTAATTATTTATATATAACTGCTGAGCAAAATGCACTCCAAAATAATAAGCAACTTTTCTCTAATTTACAGTGAAATTAGAATATGCCTTTCCACAAACATTGTAGTCATAATCAATTAATATTAATCTTACCATTGGCACCTACATTTATGAGAGCAGCCTAAGAAGCTATCAATATTATATTAACAAGAATAGAGAAACATGATAATGTGCATTTACTATTGAGAGGTTGGTAAGTAATGGTCTGTAAATTACACTCAATTGTAACAGATAAAGAAGCTGAAAATAGTCAAACTACTATTAATAAAAGATGAGTCACTAAATATGACTCTAACTGTCACTGGAGTATAATCTAATGAAGCCTCTCTTATCTGTACTGATGACTGAGTTACAAATGACAGCAATGGAGTTGTTGATGTTGCACTTGATACTCGCCAAGAAAGAATGACTTGATGTTCAGAACATACAAACTCAACTACATCTGAATAGCAGAGTGTTCTGGTACTATTCGCTTGGTGTAGATGACCTACACATACTGGAGATAAATAGAGTGCCCCCTGACAGTTTAGAAAGCATATTATACTACAAAAGTAAGGTGATATTGTAGCTTGAGAAAGGTTCTGCAATATTATTGAGTAGCTCTATATTATATTATATACACCGCTAATATCAATAACAATGTAATAGAAAAACTAAAACACTGTTTGGTGAAACTTAATGTCAGACTGGAGGTATGTTATATAATTATTCAGTACTACGAAATATTCTTGCAGAAAGAGTATGCATACTTGTCAGTTTAGCCCAAAATAAAGGGAATTACCGAATATTAACTGGTCTCTTACTAAAGTAGAGTATACCTAAATGGATGTTATCCTCAGATCAGGTCCCAGCTCAGTGTTCAAACTTAAACCTGACGACCTCGCTGCTTTAGTGATAATATTACTATCAGGCAATACTATTACTGTATCATGTCGCCTTAGCCAATAAACTCTGCTATATGTGAATAACATTGTGAAAGTGTCTTTCACATTTTCATAAATTTTAGGCTTGTATTTAAGAATTTATATCAAAGGCTCATTTGCAGTTACTGAAAATTATTCAGGATGCATTCAGTTTCTTTAGAAGTGTGATCTTTTCAAATAAAAAAATTATATTTGTCTATCTCAATTAGTATAAAAGTAAATAAAGCAAATTTAGCACCATGTTTAAACATCACTAAATTAAATGAACTAATATTACAATTATTTAGTATTTTTCAAGTACTTATGTACCAACAGTATGAGATAGTTCCTTTTAAAATTATTCATCCAAAAAATATCTTATTTATATTATCTGTACACTGAAATGCTGAAAATGAAACTTAAGAACTATCTATTCCAAAATTTGTGTACATGTGTTGTTTATCAAACATGCAGTGCTTGAACTCAAATCAAATAACAATACACAAACTTGTGAAAACACTTTGAGCTTGCAATAACAAGAGCTTTTTGGAATTTGAAGTAGTGAATACTTTCTTGAAAGTATATGTCAGGGATATCTACAGAGATGCTTAGCAATAACTTTAGCTCCATATTGCAACCAAAACTACAGTTTTACCTAGGAAATTTACATTTTAGTGTATAAACACATTGTAATAATATAATATGAAAAGTAGCTACTTATTCCATTATATTGAAAATATATGAGCGAGCTATATAGTGTAATTATCTTGTTATTACTTTTTATGAATACATATTCTAACATAATATTTCATGATTCAGCTGTGAATTCTTCAAAACACATAATATCTCAATAAAGCAATGCTTACATTTGTGATGGTCCCACACAATAGGAGCTAAAATACTTGCTTAATAAAACAATAAACATCTTTAACTTGCAGTACCTATAAAAAACATAGGTATACAATATCACAGTAGCTCTCAAAGACTGATCACCAAAAAAAAGTATACTTCTACAGTAATGAATTTAATATGCAAAAATATCTTCACTTCTTTTAAAACAAGTTGTGGTGAGATGATGCTCTGGTAGCTATAAATCAATGTTGATAGTATGTTTTATTCTGATTATAGTTAAACTTCTCTAAGCATCAATTTATTACAACGTGAAGCTACATTTTTGATGCACCAGTGACTATAAGCTCTAACATTTTTACTGTTTTAGCAACTGAATTCATTACTTCCTCAAATGCACAGACTATTTATACCTGAAGAATGAGGAGTCATCATTGTTAACTGTTACTGATACTACAATAATATTCAGTAGCTATAAGTCAAGCCTCATGATGTAGTAGTAATTTGAATTTCAGAAGTCTTTCTCGTGTCATTGACGATTTAAATGCAATATTATTGACGATAATAAATAACTCATTATAGTGGTACAGAATATGGAGTTAGTGTAAATGTGTTAGGTATAACAAATGTTAGTATAATTATAATCATAACAATTGATGCATTTTTGGCTGTAACAAAAAATTCAGAGTATTTCTTGCAGACAAGCTTCATTACAGATTAGTTATCAGGGATTCAACTAATAAAATGGGAGTTTAAGATTGTAAAATAGATTATTGTTAATTAGTCGTTATATTTTATTATCCTCTTAATTACAAAAACATACTGCTCTTGAACACAAATGTTATAATGTAATTAATGCAAGAATACAAAAGAAGTACTAATATATATTCTACATGAATTGATAGTAGTATAGTAGTTTAAAAATACTATTATTGATACTTAATTATCTGGCTATAATCTCTGAATTTTGACAATACAATTGAGAGTTAGATCACTTTACATAAATATCTGCTAGTTGAAGTTTGAAAAGTAAACAGCTATTGTATATAAGTTATGATGTGCATCCAAGAACTTTCAATAATATTATTATAACATTCTAAACTTATAATACAATAATAACTAGATAAATACAAATGATCTCACATAATTCACAATTTTCTGAATATTTAATTGAAATATACACTAAAGAGAGAAATAAAAACTAGAATGTAATTTTCTAATTATGATATAGCCATTTCTATTAATTTTTTCTAAATTATAAAACCCATAATTAAACATACATTTATATAATATAATTTGGCATAATGTTTGAAATATCGTTTATAGCTAAATTTCAGTACTAGTACATTGCAAAAAAAACTTAATGCACAAAAAAATTACTCACAAAAACAGACCAGATAGTAGAAAGTTTATTATAAAAACCATTATTGCAGTGCATTGTTCCTACAACTATTTCTCATAATTCAACTAGATAATTGTTTGGTGCAGCACATAAGTGGCTTAGCTAAGCACATCCTGAAACTACAAGATTTAAAGCAGGTGAGAAAGGATTGACTGATGTAGCTACTTAGCTACATGTAGAAGTGAAAGAAAAGATACAGAAAAGACTAAGTTACTGAGTAGCAGGAGAGGTAGATTAAGGAGAAAGGGATGACTCAAGTAACAAGAGAGTAGGAGATGGAAAGCATGAATAATAATATCTTTTGCTACTGCATATACAATTTGAAAACATTACACTGTAAACCAAAAGGTGTGTAGTTCACACCAAATTAAGCATGAATCACTTGTAACAATAGTCACACCAAAATATGGTGTGATGCGCACACCTCATCGTTTGGGTGTGAAGTACACACCAAATTTAGTGTGAATTCTCACCACAATCACTATGAACTCATACTTACAT
>WLWI01003282.1_pt1 | contig 13884 bp, 7 predicted proteins | sample 6701501 | NCBI WGS metagenome assembly WLWI01 (sample SAMN12718690, study PRJNA515312) | sponge metagenome | isolation source: marine sponge | host: Mycale hentscheli | place: New Zealand: South Island, Marlborough, Capsize Point | collected 2014-11-01
AAACTTTAGAAGGGAACATCATTGTTGCATGTATTCACATTGGCACTTGTGAGTATTCCATATTTAAATCTTGACTTTCAAGTCAGGAGAGATCATTACTTTGAAATCATACGCGAGATCATTTTCAGTTTTTTCTGAGACTCATCGATTGATAGAAGATAACTTTCCCACTTGTCAATTTGAGTGAGATCTCATGCTCCAATGCATGCGTACACACACACACACACACACACACACACACACACACGTGCCATCTTGTAGTTGTTGTTTCTATCCCATTGGTGATGGTTTCATTCTATTCACTATCTATTGCCAGGGACAGAAATGGGGAGATGTGTTGCAGCACAATAGCAATTGTCTGCAGTTGTTTTGTGTGAGTACATTCCAAACTACATGTTAATCTCTAAGTAAAATAGAGGACACGATCCTTTTTAGTTGACCTTCTAGGTGATATTTCTTGTCATGAATAGAATTGTCACAATAGCCAGACATTAGATCCAGGAGGCTCTGAGACTTGGAGACTAAAGGATTACAACAATCTGAAACATTTATTCATGAGTATGAAGTTAGATATGGTGTCAGGATTTCCCTTCAGTAATGTGTGATCATTTAACCAGATCTGCTTGGAATAATTCTCAAGTTTCTTGTGTGGAAGCATGAGGTTGGGATCTCATTAGTTTGTCCAGAACCTAATATATTATGAAACAGGAATATTCGTTCCAACGTTACGTTTAACCTTCAAAAAATTATTTAAATAAAATTATAAATACTGGTTAAAGGAGGAGTTGTTACGATATTTAAGAATAGTTTTTTTTTTATGCTTAAGTGCTCTATGTAGTGATTTGGTTTATGACTTGGTACAATCCTATAATTTTAGTATGATTGTAAGGGACGAGACTTAAATATGTAATGTCTGACCCCTTCTAGTTTCTCACCTCCAGCTTAATCCTTAGCAGCACTCTGAAATCTCCTTTTGATGACATAAGAAATCTTGCGTTCACCTTGAAATGGTGCACTAAATAGAGCAAAGCCGCTTTTATAGTGGCTCTTGAAAATACTTTTAAAGCTGCTGCAATTCATTGCTGTTGAAAATAAGTAGCACTAATCCTGCTGTGCTGAGTGTCTATGTCCAATGGTCATTAATTTTGATTATTTCGTTTCTCCATCATATCAGCTGTTGATGCTCCAAAAACATGTATACCTATACACACATGTATATATTTTTTATTTAATTATTTATTGACTACTAATTATTGTACCCACATGTTTGTGGTGCGTTTTATTTATTACTTGTGTTAAGTATGTCGCTATTGTTTTGTGGTTGTTGATATCACTGCAGTATAGAGACATTAAATCCAAGTCTGAGAACTGGTGTAGCTTCCTCGCAACCCTGGGACGTCTGGCACAAGCAGATTCCCACTACTTCTCATTGTCCTTTATCACGGAGAGGACCTCTAGGGTCCGCTTGTCGAGGAAGGACGTATGTTGTGTATAGAATGTATGTGTGTAGTAATAGATGGGTAAGAATGAATGTAGATGATATGAAGTATTGTTTTATCCATCTAAACAGGGAGGGAGTGGCATATCGTTGTAGGTACATATGTGAGTTATAAGGTTTTCACTACAAATTAATTATAATATAGCAAACTTTTAGCCCGAGAATGACTGATCATTGCAAATTAATTACATACATCTGCCCCATACTTGAGTTTAATTCAAGATATCAAAATATAGATTGTGGCTTATTATTATCGTCATCATCATCATCGTCATCATCATCATCATTATTTCTAGTTGTGTACAGCACAAATGACGAGTGAGATAGCTCAACTATATTGTAGGGATTTACGTACTAATAAAAGATTCAATTTTTATCCACATAAACAGGTTAAATAGCATAACTATTTTAGGTAGTGCAATGAAGCTTTTAAATGATTGAAAACTTTTTTCTTGCTGACTAGTTAGATAAGCAGTAGAACCTCTCTTATCCTGGTGCCTTGCTGTTGGGGGGTGCCCGTGCTCAGAATAATAGATGAAACCACATTACATGTATTACAAACATTTAAAAATAGAATACATTATAATACTTGCATGTGGTATAGAATCACAAGAGTAGTTTTTACTATCAACTGTTCAGTGCAATGTACTTTACCTACCAAGGTAGTGGTGGGGGGGAGGGGCGGGTGCCCTTATCTTAGAGGTCCAGGACGAGGGAGGTTCTACTATATTTGTTATGTTAGTCTATCCACTTGGTACATGCTTTCTTTGTTGGAAGAGGTTTAATTAAGTGATGCTTCCCTCTTCACCTTTCCATAAGAGTCAAATGACATGATGTACTTACCCCACCTCAAAATGTCCTTTATATTTGCATGTATCTACAGTCTCCTCCCTCCCAGCCTGAGCCTATTAGCCATATCATCACACTGTAAACTGTGGTATACCCAGCATGTTCATAGCTAGAGCCAGACTCTGTTCTGGTCTGCATTTGGCTTCCAACTTCGTATCAGCACTTCTGCAATGTCATCCAACCAGGTCGTGTCCAGTTACAGTGATTGGGTATCAGTTACGCTCACTTTTCTAGGGCCACTTCTGTTAAGTGGGCTAGTTAGATCAAAGAAGATGGAAATTTGTAATGAAAAAGAGATTTTTTTTTGATCTGCTTCCCAAATATAACTTGTGAAATAACAAGGGGACTCCAGTTCTGTGATGTCGTGGAGAAATGAAAGGTTTGTGAATTGTTGGCAATTGTTTTCGTTGGATTAGCCCCCAGTTTGGATAGCATATCTGCCTGGTTTCATAGAGTCCTCAATTATGCCTATACAAACATAGCTATCTTAGAATTGAATGTTGTGTTTCTATGTGCACTTGTGTGTGTATGGACATGGCATGCTTTCAAATGGGAAACTGGAAACATGTATGTGCATATAGCCATTTAATCTCTGGTACAGATTTTTTTTGTTTTTTTTTGTTTTTTTTTGGTTTTGTTTTTTTGGTTTTGGTTTTTTACCCAGGGGATGCATTTTGAATTAATATCTGTGGCTTGCTCATTGTATCATTACATGACCATGTAGTTGGAGTAATGCAAGTGTCACAAGGTCACGGATGATGTAGTATGCCATTTTATGATACGTACATGTGATGATCATTTGTGATGTGTGTAATTTTGTTTACATAGCAACACATGATCATATTGTCATGCTAGGGGTCAGGGTGTAATAGTGATGCACATAGCCATGTTTACACAGTGGTGCACATAATCACATTGCTGTAGTGATGCATATCATCACGTTGCTATATTGATTCACATGGTCACATTGCTATAATGATACACATGGTCACATTGCTATAGTGATGCACATTATCACCTTGCTATAGTGATACACGTGATCACATTATCACATTGCTATAGTGATACATGTGATCACGTTGTTATAGTGATGCACATTATCACATTGCTATAGTGATACACGTGATCACGTTGCTATAGTGATGCACATTATCACATTGCTATAGTGGTACACGTGATCACGTTGCTATAGTGATGCACATTATCACATTGCTATATTGGTACACATGATCTGATTGTCATGTGATATGTTTAAATGTAGACTCTAAAGACTCGATATGAGTTTGTAAATTTGGAGCTCAAGAAGATCCAAGAGTTGTACAGTCAAAGGAGAGGAGGCATGGACTTCTCCTCAGAGAGGAAGCTCACAGAACTACTCACCCACATCCTGGAGTATGTGTCAGCCAGGAGAGAGATGATGGACTTGTATCCTGGCCTGGGTGTGTCTGTGTGTGGTGTGTGGAGTAGGGGTGGGTGTGTGGTGGGTGGAGTAGGGGTGGGTGTGTCTGGGTGGAGTAGGGGTGGGTGTGTGGTGGGTGGAGTAGGGGTGGGTGTGTGGTGTGTGGAGTAGGGGTGGGTGTGTCTGGGTGGAGTAGGGGTGGGTGTGTCTGTGACGCACACTCACACATGCATACATACTTTCAACTCCATAGAAATGTAATAATCATTATTACCTACTTGTTATTTGTATTTTGTGTGAAGACTCATTTCATTGCTTTGAAGCATATTGCAGTGATAGTTGTAGACAATGGAAGCATTGGAGGGGTGTGGTTTGTTTTGTTTACAGAGTGTGTATGTGGTAGTTAGAGCAGTGGCACGCATGATGAAGTCCTTTGCTTTGGTGCTATTGTTTGCATGTTCCTTGGCTTCTCCTGGGAATTGGGAATCATTGTAGAAGTGGAGATGTAAGTACACAGACTCACGTCGGATTCCTCTAAGAGGAATGTGGTCATGCTCCTGTTGCGTTGGCTCTGGTTGTTACGGCAATGACATTAGGAACTGTTGACAAATTACAATCAGTAACTTCTATAGCTACCTATAAATGTAGCATACAAATTATGGCTTTCAATTTAATTTATTCTTCCTCCTCTCATTTATTATTATTTTACTTATTTATTTATTTTTTTTAATTATTATTATTATATTATTATTATTATTATTATTACTGTCACCATTTTGTTGTTGTTGTTTTCACCATCATTTTTTATTGTTGCTGTTTTTATTATTTATTATCATCATCATCATCGTTTGTGGTTGTCTTCTTCACCATAACTCTAAACAAGATTCAGGGAATACACGAGTATGAAATTCTCATTGCTTTACCTATGTATGTACGCCATTTATTAACTTATAAGTTTTGGTATGTATGATTACAATAGTCACACCGACACTCCATGCGTACCTATATGGGCAAGATTATTTCCATAAGGATACGACTGTTCACACTCTGGAGCTCCTTCCTGTTGATGTTATTGGAGCCTAGCTACTCACTTGTGTTAAGTGTGAAGGAGGAAGTTCAAGCATATCCTAGTTTAACAATATGTGTACTGAAGATGTGACATTTGTCTGCTTGAGATCCAGTGATATTTGTTAAGCTTAGTAAGGTCTCATAGGATATTCAGTGCTGGGGTAACGTGTGGTGTCAGCATCCTTCAGTTAATCATGTGACTTGTATGGCTTGCAGGCTTGTGGAAGAACTGTTCTGCTGGTCAGAGTTTCTGGGAAGAAAATAATTCTGATAATCAAAATTGTTCCAGATTTTTTTTTTTTAGTCCTATTATACTTCCACATGAAGAGGTCTGGATTTTAGTGCTGTCTTTGACAGCTCTATTTTCCTGAATCTTTCATGTTAGTTTTTTCTATACTTACCGTAAATGCCTCATTAGACCTCATGTAAATTGACATCGGTGCTTATCCACTTATGTTGATGATGTGAATCCTGTGGAACGTTTTCTGCATGAGCTAGATGTGCAAGGCGTGTGTGTGTGTGTGTGTGTGAGGATTCAGTAAGGATGGAAATGCTTTACTACCATCCTACGAGTGAAGAATGTTTATTAAAGGCTTATTAATGTGTGTGACGAAGGTGTTGGCTGAGGCTTTAACTGCTTCCTATTTAGTTCAAATTACGCACGAAAGTTTAGCAAACTCATGTTACAATACTATTTCTAAAGAATGTATCATGCAACTACCTTGAAGGGTAGAAATTTTATTTTGTTGGCCTTTTCTGAAAGTTTTGTTGGTATCTACCAAATATTGTTCTATGCTTGGTACAGACACAAAGGCATCATTACTCATCTCATAAGAATATAGAATTGTGTAAACTCAGACTGCTCCTACTTATCCTGTAAGTCATAGAGTATCTCTAAGCCAGTCATCCACATCAGCTGTCTTGCTTGCCATGGTTTCCCTGTGAGGTTGAATGTAGTGGGCAATGAATTTTGGCAACAGTTTGTTTGAGGCCGACTCGAAGCAACAAGCGCATTTCACAGAGCGGCAGTGATCACGCCTCCATGATCTTGTCAGCAACCTGGTCCCAAACTTTCATGGTAAACTTTGTAGCAGACCTTTTAGTCTTGTTTCACTTTCATTTGGCGAGATATAGAGCACTATTAGCTTACACATGACCTTCAGGGCTTGGCATGAACTGCTTATCATGATACATGCACTCTCTAGCTCTTAGTAGTGAAGAGATCTTCTTCTGCTTCTACACTAGCTGACTATTTATGAACAGGCTTGAATGCTTCTGTAGACCCATCATTATAAATGTAGGTCATTGCACTGGCCTACCATCATCTAATAATAGTTAGTGGCAACACTCAATTAAGAAGGATCATCTAAAATGTATTTCTGCATTTAATGAGAATGGCACACATTAGGTATTTTACCACTTGAGCAGACACTTCTAGAAGTGTCATTAAAGACATGTATACATAGTTAAAGCAGTAACTCCCAATAGCAGAGTTTATCTGTGTGTCATTGGTTATGCTCGCTTGAGTGAACTTTCAACCCACTGACTTGAGGCTCTTGTAAATCACTTCTTCAATCTGCTTCAAATTCAATCCGTTGGCCACACCTTTTATTGTAGGTGTGGTTAAGTTTTGGCCTCTTCACTTTACAATTGCTTCCTGTGGGCCCTTACTGGTGCTTTTGTTTGTGTAGTGTAACTTGTATATCCTCTAATAATACACTGAGTGACACTTCTCAAGTTGCGGAGGAGGCACTAATTGAATAGTATTCCTGGGAATCACTGACCCACTCTCATGGCACGTGCCACTAAGTGGTTCCAGTCCGACTTAAAGCTAAGGCAATCACAATTAGTGGTCTTGATTTTCACAGACAACTGTAACTCTCTCTCTCCCCTCCCTCCTTTCCCCAATTCTGACTTCTCTCAAGGGATTCCCCCCTTATTCTGCCATGTTGAATAGTTTAGGAGTGTTGTTTTCCCTTGAGACAGCTTCGTATATTTCTAAGTCCTAACAAGTGTTGATTGATTTTATATTCACTGACTAGTGTTTCCTACTGACTGTCCCTGACTTTCGAGCAAGTGGTCTTATCTTCATACCTCCAGGAAAGGAATGCCATGTTATGAGTTAGTTCTTCTACTCTAACGCACAAACACACTCCATTGCATGTGTGCATAACTGCTGGCATTGCAGCTGCAGGGTTTAGGGGAATTGTGGCGTATCATTTAGTCTTGTGTTGTAGGCCCTTGTTTCATTATATAGTTAGTATGTAGGCAATATACATGTATATTTATATAGTTAGTATGTAGGCAATATACATGTATGTTTATTGTTGTAGAACATTTACATAGTCTATTTGATTATTCATTTCTGTAGTAAATATATCTTTCTAATTATGATAGACAATATATAGTAACAAATAATCTAATTCTATATTCTATTACATTTATGTACGCTCATTGTTGTGAGACTAAGTGGTTTTCATTTAGTCTGTAAATCAAAGTCCTCATCTTTTGGGACCAACTATTTCATACTGCTAGTGGAGCACAAGCTGTTTCATTGGCCTCATGAATCCACTGTATGTTTATACTGTACAAAGGTCTGTGTAGTTCTTTGTGAAGTTATTATCATAATGCGTTTCGAACTGTTTACACAAAGTCTCAAGTATACTATTGGTCAATGACTCATAGTCCTAAATATACAGTTTCAAGATTCTCATATACTCCTAAGAGTGTCTATTAACATCAAGGTTTTGCTGTGTATGTGTGTGTGTGCTATTTTAGTTGGTTGGTTTTTGTTTGTCTTTTTTTTTCTTTTTTTATTGATTTTTTTTTCCCTTTCATTTTTTTTCTTTTTTTTTCTTCCTTTTAATCATGCTGTCTGTTTATTATTTATCTTGCTTATTTATACTTGGATTTTTATTATTATTATTATTATTATTATGACAGAGTGACTTTAAATTGCTTTGGTCCTCCAGAGAGGGACACTATTGATTACTGTTACAGTATTTAGAGATCAATACATTGTTATGTTCACCCATACTAATTCATATATGCACACACACACACACACACACACACACACACACACACACACACACACACACACACACACACATCTGCAATCAACAAGGGAATAGGCAGATAAGTTCTAGATGCAGCAGGAAATAGTATGAATGTAAATGGAGATGGAGACTTATGTAAATATATTGTGATAGCAATGTACAGGAACACATAATTTCTTGGAGGTGTGTACATGGGTGGGTGGTTGTGTGTCATTGTGGATATATGTCCTATTATGTACATGTACAATGCAGCAACACTGAAGTGTTTACATGTAGTAGTGTTTATATACAGTGTTAATTAATATGTACAATATAATGTACTGTATGTATTAAGGCACACTTTTTTTTTCTAGTGTAACCTGGCCCTTTACCCAGCTTCCATACTAGTGATAGTGTCAGACCTATATTCTCACTTGTTCACTTGTAATGCAGTTGAATGATTTTATAATGGAATTCATAACCTACAGTTAGTGTCAATTGAAGGTTCATTGTCCTCTAATGGTGCAGGTATGTAAATTGTTCATTATGTGATATACTTCCTCGGCTACGTAGGAATGTTTGTAGTTGCCTCGCGCAAGTAAGGACATAAGTCTAACACCAAACCCTTTCACCACGAAATGCTAGGTAAAGGGTCTTGGTTTTCTAGCCTTAAGATAGTTTATATATTTGTTCGATTTTTTTTTTAATTTATTTTTTTTTTGGGAGGGGGGCAAATATGCCATTTGGGAAGGTGTGTGTTTGTGTACCTGATCAGTACATTTTTATGTTACAATAATCCTTGACCACACCTCTTTTCAGCTACACCTCCTTTGACAACAGTGATGGCTGTCTACTGGACTACACACACTTGGAGGGCATGATCAAACAGATCAATTCCAACTTTAAAGACAGCTTTCAGCACGGCTTGCTGAAGTCTCTAAAAAACACATTTTTGTAAGTGACTGAGCGTGCTCACAGTTGTGTACTCAATATTGGTGGAAGGGGCACAGAGGTCAATGGTGCACAATGTTCTTCCTTCATATAAAATCATGTATTTTGTATCATGGTATTTTTAAATTGTCCAATCGGATCGCTCAATCTGTGGTGAATATTCATACCCTCCTCCTTAAGGTCCACTTAACAATTAGTTTTATGTGTTTTCTATAGCCTAGAGCCTTGGTAAAAGTCTATTGCACCCCTTATTTCGGTCTGTTTCACTATCCTCGTGTCTTTTACCCTCAGTTGTTTTAAATCCCATACCGACCTCTACGTAAAGAATTAAAAAAGTTAACAGAATTCCTTTTTTTGTCTTTTGTTGAAACTGCAACAATAACTCACCCAGTGTTTGAACCAGTAGTACTGATAGCTCTGGGAACTGTTTGTGTGGCAACTCTGTTGCTTGTGTTTGCACATAGTTATAGTCTGCTGAGATGAAGTCAGTGGCGTATCGACTTCTTGTCCATGCAGCAATTTATTTAATGGAGTATGTACATGTAATATTCATGAAGAATGAGAAATTACTGTTCTGGAACTTCAAATGTAACCCTACTTAGTGTAATTTTTTTAAAGTGTTGGGAGGATGCAAGTTGTATTGGGTCAAACGTGGTGATTTTATGTGCATGTACGTTGTGATAGTAATAACTTACAGGTTTCTAGTGCACACAGTTGACACTTTGATGTTACACACAAGTGCTTTTTTTTTTTTTTTTTTTTTTTTTTTTTTTTTTTTTTTTTTTTTTTTTTGTACTTTAATTTTGTTTTTTTTTTTTTTTTTTTTTTTTTTTTTTTTTTTTTTTTTTTTTTTTTTTTTTTTTTTTTTTTTTTTTTTTTTTTTTTTTTTTTTTTTTTTTTTACATGGGACTCACATGTGGTATACTTGCTGTGCTCTATTGCTCAAAAAATAACAGGGGTGCACTAGATTTTTTTTTAAATATTAATGACAAACTTGTTTTTACTCTCGATACTTTGTCCTCAGAGTGTGTGAAATTACTCACAGTATTCAGTGGTTCTATGAAACTAGGCAATCATTTAGCACGTCTTATGTTAGCTGCTATAATTGCTGCAAATTTTTGTTTTGTTTTGTACTTGCAGCATGCATACTATGCAGTTCTTTGGACAAACAACTTAACAGTGGCTCAATGTGTGTGTGTGTGTGCGTTGACTGGAACTTTCTCAATAGTTAGTGGAGTGAGTGGGCGTGTGAATAAGAAGAAGAGAGGTTTGAAGTTTTCTTAAAACTGTCTTTAAACACTCAAGAACTTCTAAATTAAAACTTTAAAAAATTGAAGACTGTGCAAGTTAGTATGTATGTAGTTATTTTGATACCAAGTGATAGACTTGCACATTTCGATCTTCATGTGAAATTTCTCTCGCCTGGATTCGTATTCGAAACCAGTCAGTGTGTTGAGAGGACAAGCATAGTGTGAAGTCCAAATATTAGAATACTAATAAGACAACATGTATACTTTGACTAGCATCCCGTCCTACTACTAAACTCTCCCTGCTGGGTGTCTTGTTTTTTGTTATTTAGTATGTCTTGTTTGGTTTTATCCTTTACCTGTTATTGTAATTATGGCTGTTTTCACAACACTGACAAACTCTATCCAGGAATTTGGTTTGGGAGAAGGCATATATTAATTCAGATGTTAACGCTTGCTTGCTTCAAAATGGCAGATAACTAGTTGGGGGGAGGGGAAGGCAGTAAATTAGGGAAACATTCACTTCTCCATCTTCTCAGTAAGTATTTTTACCCATTGCACTTGTGTACATGTAACCTGCAATGCATGTACATGTAACCACCATCCATGTAAATGTAACCACCATACATGTACATGTAGCCACCATACATGTACATGTAGCCACCATATGTAGATGTAACCACCATACATGTACATGTAACCACCATACATGTACATGTAGCCACCATACATGTACATGTAACCACCACATGTGAGCGGGTCTGGGGAAAGGGACATTACGGCGCAAAATTGAATTGAGATATTATAGGCTCCAGAACAAAGTGTCGGAAAAATTCTTTCTTGCCCCATTTTTTTTTTTTTTTTTTTTTTTTTTTTTTTTTTTTGCAGAATTAGTTTTAGTGACCCTTACTCTACGTCTATGCCAAATTTCAGATGTCAAACAACTTTAAAGACCCGAAGCGTGCCATGAAAAGACAAGCTACTTTTTATTCTCTCTCGTTCTTGAAGTACAATAAACGGGGAATAGGCAGAGTTTCAAGCTAGCAGCTAAAAAACCGGCATAACTTTGAGACTATTGCATGCACTCTACAGCTTACCTCTGGCTGAAGTTTACCACTACATCGAGTAGAGTAGTCAAAGATTTCGATAAGACCGGCTTTGAGACGCTACGAAAGCTAAAAAAAAAAAAACTCCACACCCTCCAGTATTTTAGCACTAAGTTGAGATAAATTGTAGCCTTTTATTAGCATTAAAAACTCAGTTTTTTTTTTTAATTTGCGCCATAAGTTCCCTTTTCCTAGACCCACCGGGGTTTGTTTTTTTTTTGTTGTTTTTGTTTTGTTCGTTTTGTTTTTGATGATAAGGCACAGAACAGTATACCTGTACTGGAATTGGCTGATCTGATCAGTCTATCTGTCTCTGGTAATGAATGCATTCACAATGGTTGGATATACTTTCAAACCACCTGAGCTTAGCTATGATATTGGCATCATAACTTTGTTGTGTTGTTGTTTATGGCAGTAAGGAGATAACCTTGGTGAGTGACCTTCTGCAAACTCAGCGGCATATCTCGGACTGGCAGTTCCTGTCGGCTGTCATGCTCATGAAGTCATGTGACAAGAAGTTGTCTGACTGGCTGGGAGTCATTCCAATAGGACTCTCCGTAAGGAATACATACACACACACACACGTATGTACATAGTACACACATACACATACACATATTAATTCTTAAATAGATTTATTCTACTAAATCTTTCTTCTACTTTACTTGCCACATAGATACATTCACAGAGGCTAAAACACACCATATTAAACATGACACGTGTCACAATAACAAAAAAATAGTGAGTTTCTAACTCGCCCAATAGTCACATATAAATTCCAGCAGTACAGTGAGCATGCAACATTAATTAGAAAGTGCTATTCAAAACACCTATTCAAGTTAGTGAAAATCATTAGCACATACGTATTTCCACTTCCTTTGGCAAGAAAAACATGAAGATTCCATTTTCACAACAGCCATTGCATAATGAGCATATCAATACAGTTTAGTATCTAACAATGTATACAGATATCATGTTGCAATCTCCTTTGGTTTGGATAATGAACTTTAATAATTTTTTTCACCCGGTATATTTTTAGAGAGATTTTGTGGTGCCATAAAAGTAATACGGGGGGGGGGGGGGGGGGGGGGGGGGGGGGGGGGGGGGGGGGGGGGGGGGGGGGTAGGGTTGACTTGGACGAGTGGGTGCCCATGGCTTGGATTGCTGCGTGGTGTGGTGAGTATTTCTGGCCGTCTTCTTGTGTACTTCTTACCTTTTGTTTCCTTGTTTTGCAGTTTCTGTGAGGATTAGAGTACACACAGTATAGGTTCACAGGGCTGGATAAATAACTGTGTGTGAAGGTTTCATACAGGATGTTTCGCTGGGGAGGAGAGACAATGCCGTGTGTAACTAACCACACCCATATTTTATACCTATACTACTTTGATACACATGCCTAGGTATATGAAAATGTATATTAATACCGATATGTTGGTCACAAATGCACGATTAAATAATCTTACAAAAACTTTTGAGGGGAGAGAGAGAGACTTTGGCTTGGGGGGTGGAGATTCCAGGGACAGTTCCCCAGTGTGTGTGTGTGTGTGCACGGTTGATTAGCTGTAGTGGGTGTGTGCATTTCACACCTCATTTACCTCACAGGATCTTAGTGTTGTCAGAGACCTACTCAAGTGTGCATATACTACCGAGGGTGCTATAAGTGACCAGGAAAAGGATGCGTTGTTATTTGTATCAACTGATGTTTAGTTGTGTGTATGGAATGTATATTATATAACACTATAAATTCTGAGCAGGTGTGCATTCTATACGGCAGAGTTAACAATTATTCCTTCAATTTCAAAGAGATACGATTTTTGTAAGTACCTTGATTCTTCAGTTGAAAGAACAGCTACAACTTTGGGAATTTACAACGTGTGTGTGTGTGTGTGTGTGTGTGTGTGTGTGTGTGTGTACATGTGTGTGTGTACATGTGTGTGTGTGTGTACATGTATGTGAGTGTTTAGCTTATGTTTCATATCATTGTGACTCTGACAGTTCAATGTTTGTGCATGTGAGCTGACATTACTACTTTATCTGATGGCATCACATTCCATTATGCCTAGCAGGAGATAGTGAAAAATAAGATCTGTCAGTCATCAATGTTATAGAGAGTTGGCCATTTATTTCCTGCAGGTTGGGGCCAGACACTCTGTCTTGTGGTGGGGCGGGTGGAAGCTTCGAGTGTAATAAGTGTTGTTGATTTTCCACATCACTTCCTGTGGGGAATTTGAGGTTTCTCCAGCTGAACTGTAAACTCTGGTTTCCTTGTTCGACTGGAGGAGAATTATGATACAGTGAATTAGGATAATGGTTGGGTCATAGTTTTATTTACATGCTATAGTTTCAATCTTAGCTTTCAAGAAGTGTCAGAACTTGATATTTGTGCTATTGTTGGTTTTCCTCCTGCCCATAATCATAATCATCATCTTATCTAAAATTATCTTTACATTGCAACTCCTCATGTGTATTTGATAGGATAGTCTGGAGAGAAAACAAATGAAAAAGTCCATCCGTTCTCGTCCCCAGTCTCCGCCCACTCCGAGTTCCATACCTTACCTATACAAGTGGTGGTGCAAGTTCCATGTCATTCTACAATCTAAGGTTTGTATTGTGTGCTAGCTAGAAATGGAAGTTATTTCAATAATCGGCAACTGTGATGATCTCTATATACATGTAATGTACATACATACATACATACATGCGTACATGCATACATACATACATACAT
>WLWI01003283.1_pt1 | contig 13884 bp, 11 predicted proteins | sample 6701501 | NCBI WGS metagenome assembly WLWI01 (sample SAMN12718690, study PRJNA515312) | sponge metagenome | isolation source: marine sponge | host: Mycale hentscheli | place: New Zealand: South Island, Marlborough, Capsize Point | collected 2014-11-01
TGAGTAATATATATGCTGTACCTTCACACGCACACATGTACATATCTCCCTGCAGCGGTTACATAGCAGATCGAGTCAATCTTCGCTATTTTTTAGTCGTTGGACTTACAGGTATTAAATTAATAATATTTACACATGTATTTAGGCATAGTTACCACAATATCCTCGGGAGAAAGTGGGCGGAGTTATTGTGTTAGAAATTCCTTCTCCCCTCTTACTGCACTCTCTTATGAAAGGTCAAGGGTCAAGTACTCATTGTTGGTGTTTGTGCTACCTGTTTGTTGATTGATTCTTAATTATACAGTGTTATATATGAGTGTTGTCCAGTAATGCCGTCAATCGTCCCATGGGACAATACAAAAGTCCCATGGGATACCCCATCACAATTTTAGAATTTATTAAATTTGTAACTTTCAATACCACCACTACCACTAATTCAAATATAGAAAATAAACTCTGGTAAGTTTGTAAGTTTTAACTGCACCCGCAAGAGAATTCAAAGTGGTAATAATTTGATTTCTTTGGACGATACAGGTAATGATTGATAAACCAAAATGGGGGAGTAGGCGATGAGGTCGACCTCCTAGCAAACACGGAAATTTGAGGACCAAAGTGCAAAAATGACATACATACATACGTCCAAACTTATAATGATATAAGCAAATATCTCAATTGTGTTCCCCCTGATAGTGTCTCGCTCACTCACCAATTATGTACTGAACAGGGCCTAATACCTGTTGCCACATAGGAAATGCATTAATTAACTGGCTTAACGCAATATTTTCCCATATCACCCGGGTATTATCACGTTGGGTTCTTACGTACTTCACCCCAGGTTATACAAGTGTTTATTGCACAAAAAACTCATTACTGTGGTATTCACACACAAGCAGTACATAATGAATTCATTGAATACTGCAGAATATAACTCATCTGACTGGCCATATTTATGCTTGTGTCTGTGGCACTCATGTAAATACTAAGCCAACAGACTCGTGATATTCTCATGCATCAAACGAATACTATACTAAGGGCCCCACCCTCCCGCTCAAAAGTTTAGAAAGTTAATGTTGTAGTACAATAGATAAAGTTTAATTTTATGAGTAGTGAGATTATAAAATCTGTCATGTGACCAAACACCGATCAGTGTGAAGTACATATATACACTTTCATATTAAGCATGTGCATCGAATTAGAGTGGGTTTTATAAACAAATTTGGCTAAGTACAGCAGTGTGTCTGCCCCCCAGCAAGAAGTCCATTATGACACACTTAATATTACTTTTGTCGTCCATTGCTTGCAGGTAGCGGACTAGCGGCATCCTTGTTGGGTATTGGGTACTTTGGTAGAGTCCACCATCTGGCCTACTATCTGTTCTTTCAGATATGTTCTGGATTTATGCAGGTGGGTTTATATGATCTGGTAAGGGGAGGGTTTAATGTATGTTACATGTACAGAGAATATGGTGGGTGTGGTTGATTTATGCAAGCTGTATGTGTATGTATTTTATGTATGATTTGGTAAGGTAGGGTTACATGTATGTTTAGAATTAAAGCCAGTACATACAATAAGTAAGAATGGGTTTTTTTTGTTAAGGATTATGCAAGTGTGTAATTTCTGTATAACCTCACCTTACCAATGTAAGTTGTGTGAGTGTGCTGACAAAGATGTGTGTATGTGTGTGCAATAACATTATAAATGTATACAAGTGTTTGCACATTGTGATGTGATGAGTTCTGAAGTTAATGGACATATACATACATTAGCATGTACAGGGTTCCTATCTGGGGGGAGTGGGGGGGGGGGGGGGGGGGGGGGGAGGGGAGGAAGGAAGTTTCTCCCCCAAACTTCCTAGCTCCCCCATGTCAGCTTCACCCTCCCCTAATATTTGCTGCTGTGTGTAGCATGCTGTTGAAACTGAATTCTAATTACATGTACGGCATTAGCTCACACAACAGCAGTCTATTGGAACAATAGCTTAACATTTTCCCTATATCTCTTAACTTTAATAGTATATGGTACATAGAGAACTTGTCGGGGCTATTGTATTTTGACAAGGGACTTTCCCACTAGTTCTTGGTATAAATGTTATCCTTGCTTTGGTGTAAACTATGCTTTGGTGCAAACTATGCTTTGGTGTAAACCATGCTTTGGTGTAAACTATGCTTTGGTGTAAACTATGCTTTGGTGTAAACTATGCTTTGGTGTAAACTATGCTTTGGTGTAAACTATGCTTTGGTGCAAACTATGCTTTGGTGTAAACCATGCTTTGGTGTAAACTATGCTTTGGTGTAAACTATGCTTTGGTGTAAACTATGCTTTGGTGTAAACTTTGCTATGGTGCTAATTTGGGATGCTTAGCGGCATTTGTTTAGAAGTTATTCGAAATGAGCAACTCAACTAGAATTGGTACTAGTGCACCATATTACTCTCTGTTAGTAGTAGAAGATATCTGACTGGATGAATAGTCATATGTGTGCTGAATCACGTATTATTATCACAACTATACTTTGATGTTAGAGCGGTATACCTACATACGTATTTATTGGACATAATTGTCTATCTTTTCAATTCCTATATCTTCTTTGCTTGGCTGCTGGTTCAGATTTATTTTCATTTTGATGTCCTTATCTGTCAGCTCCGGAAGCTCTTGGTAGAATCACAGCAGATTGTTATGTGTGCTGCATTTACAGTATTTGATCCTTCACAGGTGGCACCGTACCACAGCGGATCATCGTATTGTAAAATATGCTCTTGTAGGAGCTGCATCACAAAAATAATGACTTCCAAATCTTTCGGAATGCTTGGAATTATTTTGTCATTTGGATTTATACAAGTGCATAGACTACCAAATAAACTATATTCTTCTTCTATTGCTGCAAAAAAAAAAAACCAATCAGACTAATGTTGTATGAGTTGGCAAAGCATCGTCAGTGATGATGACTGTGGTTTGAGTATTCATTAATAAGGATCAAGAAAAGGAAATGAGAAATAAGCAGATATATGCATGTATAAAAATGTCTTTTTTTTTTATTTTTATTTTTTTACCCACATCACATTAATTGTTAGATTATTATTATTATTTTTTGCTATTGGATACTCTTAGAGGGCTTTAGTTGGTTAGTAGAGTTGCTCTGTATTCAGATTGTGCTATTTCTGTGTGGTGTTCTATATTTACATGTAGGTTGTGGTGCAATTGTATAGTATTGTTCTATTTATAGTCCACTGGCTGGCCTGGTCTGCTAGGGATCACCGCAAAATGGTTTGGAAAGAAAAAGTGAGTTCAGTTGATATTCCTTGTACTGCATGCAACTCTTCACTCTTGCTTCTCTCCATTTCTGCAACCCTTTACCCACTATCTCCCTTGTAGTAAGTTGTACTTGTGTTCAGTTATTTCAACTCTCATGCATTGCATGTGCATATTGTGTTATCAGTCTGTGTATTACTTCAGAACCAAGTTAACAACAGAGGCCATTTTTCTTCAACTGTCATTTTTTTTATATCAAATACTTATCACATTAATTCTATACCAACTGTCTGTTTTCCTGTTTTGGAATAGCACAGGAAAAAAAGTGGAATTCTTATCATCATGAATTCTACTTTTAGCCGTGTGTAGATTTTGTTTAATAGTATATAGTCCCAGGGTAGATCCTTATTATTATTATTATTATTACTACTATTATTATTATTACTACTATTATTATTATTATTATTATTATTATTATTATTATTACTACTATTATTATTATTATTATTATTATTATTGTCTTTTTTTTTACAACTGTTTTCAATAAAGTACAATTGAAATCGATTCTTTCTAGACTTTTAACTATTTAATCTCTATTTCTAGTCGTGGTTTTGTGATGGGTCTGTGGTCGACCTGCTCGTTTGTGGGTTCCATCCTTGGCTACGTGCTCCCATCGTTCTTCATTTATGCTGAAAATTCAGAAAACTCTCCGTGGGGGTGGTCCTTTATCACTCCAGCACTCATCGCCGTGACTACGGCAACTTTAGCTTTCTTTTTTCTTGTTACAGGTGACTGAAATTTCTGGTTTATTCTTAATTGCGAACATTCAGTAATAGGAAACTATAATATCATAATTTCCCCCTTTAATTTGTTTGCGTGTGTGTGTGTGTGTGTGTGTGTGTGCGTGTATGGGCATTAGTCCGAAGTTTCGTTAATCTAATTATCCTTCATATTTTAATATACTTATGTTATTATTCATCACATTTTTATATGTAGATCCTAGTCATTTGGGATTTTTACCAGCTGAACAAACTATAGTAAGTTGTTTTTTTTTTGTAGTGCTATATTTTTTCAGCTAGCTCTTAAGGCTTACCATGTGTATATTTATATATATATATATATATATATATATATATATATATATATACATGTATATGTGATTGTCTACACAAAAAATAGGCACAACACGTACCCTGTAAAGATATAATTGTTTTGCTCTTACACATTTATCAGCGAACTTTTGCCAACATGAGATCTAACTGTTTCATTCAACAGGCTTCTTTAATACGTTTTTTAGAATGTATCCATCTTTTTTCCAACATTTAAAGCATGCCACGTTGTGCCCAATTTTTTCTGTGCATAGTCACTCTGCCCACCATGTAGAGAAAGGAATGAATTGATGGAGTCAAGAACATAAACATTAGCCCATGAGAACATATACATATGTCATAGAATTATCTTAGTAATTAGTGTAGATTATGTTCCTAAATATCATTCATTGTGTTTTACCCTCCCTGGTAGTTGGGTTATTTAAACAGTGGCCCAGCTGCGAGGGTTCGATGTTAAGTTTTGTGGAAGTCCTCAAGCAAGAGTTCTATGCAATTGCTCGGTTGTCTCCTTAAGGCAAGACTAGGGTCAGCCTATGTAGGGATTTCTGTGGGTGATTACTGAGAGCGTAGCTCAACTACAACGCTGAGAAACTTCTCCCCTCAACTCCTGGTGGCAGCGTGTGAACCTACCCCCACAATGGTTTTTGTGAATATTAGCGGATTGATGGCAATACAATTCATTTTTGAAATTGTTGTGCTGTGTGTTTGTTCGATTTTCAAATAATTCTCGCTTATTGAGTTTAGATACCAGTACTATGTTATAATACGTACAATGATACTTACAATGTAATTTCAGTGTGGCCACACCCACTCTTCTGCACGTGGAAAGTGAGGGTAGGATGAACAGACATTGGTAAAGTTAGTTCCTTGTAGCCTGCATTTAATCAGGAGCAGATTTTTTTTTGTCAGTGCCTCAAAGTTTCATTTCTAGTTGCCACCTAATCGATGCAGGTTTTAAGCTTTTGTGCCATTTTTAACTGATATTCACAGACAGCTTGTCTGTGCACGGTATTGTGTGAAAATCATTAACTTAAAATGATGCAGAGAATTGCAACTTAACAGTTTGGTGATGATAAGTGAACTGTCCAGACAGCAGACAGAAAATTCGATATGAAATCAGTGGTATTGGTCATCAGGATATTTACTATGTAATGATACCTTACCAATTTCAGCATATTTAATCTCTGGGGTTGTGTCTCTAACAGCAACATTTGCAGGTTCCATCTTATTTACTGCCCAATCTAACGCCTGTGCATGTGTGCATGCAGTATCCACACCAGATGGACAGCTGAGTATGTTGGCAGTTGCAAGGGGTCAGAAATGAATCAGCTTGGGCTGACTGGGGCCTAATTGAAAGTGTGGGTGCAGAGCCTCTTGAATTCCGCCGAAGGAGACGCAGCCCGGCCCTAGCCAAGACTTAGTCACAGTAGGGAGGGAGAGGCTGTCACGGAATACATGATTGAGTTTATAAATGTCATTACCCACAAGTGAAGAAAACAGTTGCACACATCAACACTAATGAGACTTACTTTGACCTTAATGTATTCCAAGTAAACAAGGCTCTTCCACTGCCCCTCTCCCTCTCTATGCCTGCTTTCAAAGCTTCTGTCCCACCCCCGTCCCCCCACGCCCCTCAAGGTATAGTGTAGTCTTGGCAGGTGTGAAGTGCCACACCCTTGAATGTGTCAGACTTCCACCAAGTATGTAAGAGTTATGGTTCTATGCTGCATTCCTCAGCAATGCAGACACACACACAAACTAGATTCATTAGCTGGAAGAGGAGTGGTCACAATCACACCTTTATTGACCTCTCCCTGAATTGCCCCACCCTCTGAGGTCACTTCATGGATAGCTTTCCCGCAGAAGGGGAGGGGCTGATCGTCATTACCACTCAGCCTGTAATTAGAATCAGCTAACTCATTAAACCAGTTTGTTTGTTTGTTTGTTTGTTTAGCATATGGAGTGAAGTGAATACTAGGAGTCTGTGTAGTCACTCAGTTTCCTCCCCACTATTAACTGAAACAGTTCTGTTTGGTCTCACAAGCCAGACCCTTTACCAACTGCTACACTAGGAAGGGTCAGGAACACTCACCGTGTGTGTTTTTCCCAGTGTAGCGGTTGGGTAAAGGGTCTGATCCCGTGAGACTACAGTTCTGTTACTAATATTAAAGAAATTACAACAGTAGAGTCAAGAAGCTAAAGAGACATAAAGTAGGAGAATAAAGTGATATTATAAGTACATATAGTCTTGTTAGTTTATTATATACACATATATACGTGTACATATACTTAAATGTGTAATGTATATTATATAAAACATGGTTTCACAAGTCACCTATTGCATGATATAGAATGTGACTTAGTGTACTGCAATATTTTAGACATGTAAGTGTCTTCCTTTAGCTCGTTTGCCAATTAATAATCATATTTATTATTGATTTGTTATTTCAGGAGAAAACTGTTAAGACTGATTTGGTTCCTAGTAGCAACGGAGTGAATGGAGTTCAAACAGGTATCCATGCTGAATCCAAAGATACTAAAGATGAAAGTGTAGAGTTTGGAAATCTGAACAACTCTCCTGGACTTGATACACAGGTAACAATACTCATGTGCTTGAAAAGCTAATTATAATTAATTAATTAATTCACACTTTATTGTATGTCATTCAATGTCTGAGACTTTTTGTTACCATCAATTAGCTGCTTATGAACTTTCAGTGTATTTCAGTTCGGCAATGGCATGTTCGATTGCGCAGTGATTTAAGCATTAGGTCTATTTTAATCTGTAGCGTGTAAGTTTGATTTTATTTTGCCAATTTGAGTATATTGAGTCATAGAAATAAGTGTATCCAGTTTATGAACATAACAAAAATCCATAATACGTATGTTACACAACCATAACGGTATAACTTTTTAAGAAACTTTGATTGCCGACTTTACCTAAAGTCAGCTTGTATACATGTTAAGTGTGTTTAATTTCCTACGTCACTGGTACACTACTCTCCTACCACCTAATTGCAACTACGTCTTTAGGATGTTATAATGAGTGATGAGAGAGTGACCATTGCCCCCACATGTGATACCCCTGGTAGCCTGATACCAGTGGACTCGCTAGGTCCCAGCGGAAGTCCGGCACCAATACCGGACCTCACTTCGTGTTACTGGAGGCTCCACCCAGCAGGGGGGTCATGCCCCCAAACCCGCCAAACCATAGAGGTCTTGATGCCTCACACGTCCCCATACCACAACTGAAGACAAATCTATTATAATTGGCATACATTGCAACAGATCACTATGAGGGAAACAGGACAAAACAAATTCCTGTATTTCAGTACGCATAGTATTTACATGTTCAGCACTAGCTTCCTTCAACCTAATCCTTTGACCAAGCTGCCAGATGCTGATGTCCTTGCATTTTCAGTGTACACTGAACTTGTCCACCTACCCAGATTCTTCAATATTGCTTCAAGGACTCCTGATCGTCCAGCACCAATATGAGGCTGTGGCCATTAAATTCTGTCTCTGCCAGTCCATCCCTAGCCAGGGTACCATGCAAAAGTGCCACAATCGCGACTTGGTGAGTGCCAGTCATGATTGGGAGTGAAGGAGTTGTCCGTCTCCTGTTTCATGTGATTTGCGATACTCCATGAGAGCTTTGATTGGGCACAATGGTCCACCTATAACCCCCACACATACCCGAACTCCCTTTCTGAATGGGTTCTGTCTTGGTTGCTTTTAGCTGGTAGCGTACTTCCCTTAGTTTTACTGCCCTATACACCGCCCTGTCTGTCCATGACAGGTGCAGAAGTGGGTCGTATGCACCCCGGTGAGGAACGGTGAATTCTCCAACTCTCATGAAGCCGAAGTAACCCACACAGCATCTTCTCATAGCATAGCGTTGAAGTGTTTTATATGCAGTCAATATGGCGAACTATTGAACGCTCGAGTGATGCAGAAGAATTCAATGAATATCCAAAGTTTAACAATTATAATTGACATAATATTATTATACTGTAAGTCATGCATTTATTGTACAATAAAGTTTTGTTTTGGTTATATTGTAGCAACATCAGCTGATCATGCCTATTTTGTGGTAGTTCATTTTATGTATTTAGGGAATTTTATTACGAAATAGGACATTGTTTTACACTAAAATAGATAATTTTCTTTTATTATTATTATTATTGTTATTATTATTATTATTATTGTTGTTGTTGTTGTTGTTATTATTATTGTTATTATTATTATTGTTGTTATTATTATTATTGTTGTTATTATTATTATTGTTTCATCATAGAAACCCAAAGCTAAGGCAGTCAGCTATTGGCGAGCTTTACTTATTCCGGTAAGACACATATAATTAGTATGTATATTTTATTGTACTACCAAGTAACCTGTCACAGAGTGGTGCTTGATATAATAACTTTTGTTAATTAGGCTTGCTGTAGCATAAGGTATTCATCTGTTCTTATTATACTCAACCACGTGGTTTAGTTTCATCAGTTTCTCTCTCTTGCTCTCTTTCTTACTGGCTTACTGAGCCTTTTTCTTGAGCCGTCGATTTCTTCTCCACCTTTCTCTATCTCTTCCTGCTTTTTAGTTCTTTGCCTTCTATCTTATTGTGGACTTAGGCTTTGTGAACTATTGCCTTCACTTTTGAATGCTCTTTTATCTGTTCGTGATGATGCTTTACCAACCTAGCTAGGCTAATGAAAAATACACTGTTGTCATCGTATTTACTGACACACAAGTGTATTATTACATAAATTATCACAGACATGCAAACACTCATTATGAGTGTCACATTTGTGTGCACTTGTTGCATGAATATGTCACCACTCCCTCTTGTAGCATAAATTTGAATAATTGAAGATTGCTACTATAAGATTAAGGTGTTGTAAATAATTATTACTGTTCTTTGTGTGTTGTTGTTGTTGTTTTTTTTCTATTTATTAGCTTAGTAAACATTATGATAGTGTACGAAGTATGTGATACATATATGTATACATACAGGGTGTGGTCGAGTATGCTGTAGCGCTCTTCTTCAACAAGTTTGTCACTTATTCCTTCAACTTTTGGCTTCCCTTTTATGTATCTGTCACATGTGAGTGTATCTGTCACATGTGAGTGTATTGCGTGTCTGTCACATGTGAGTGCATCTGTCACATGTGAGTGTATTGTGTATCTGTCACATGTGAGTGTATTGTGTGTCTGTCACATGTGAGTGCTTCTGTCACATGTGAGTGTATTGTGTATCTGTCACATGTGAGTGTATTGTGTGTCTGTCACATGTGAGTGTATTGTGTATCTGTCACATGTGAGTGTATTGCGTGTCTGTCACATGTGAGTGTATTGTGTATCTGTCACATGTGAGTGTATTGTGTATCTGTCACATGTGAGTGTATTGTGTATCTGTCACATGTGAGTGCTTCTGTCACATGTGAGTGTATTGTGTATCTGTCACATGTGAGTGTATTGTGTATCTGTCACATGTGAGTGTATTGTGTGTCTGTCACATGTGAGTGTATCTGTCACATGTGAGTGTATTATTTAATATAGATAAGTGTATTGTCACATCTGAACATTGCTGATTGTATAGATCGCGGGTTTGGAGGACAAAGGTCAGCTTGGATATCCACGTTGTTTGATATTGGAGCCATAGTAGGTAAATTGACAGATCATTTATTTGTAGTGGTGTTTATTGTATGTATGTTTATAAATTCATATGGTTTAGCTAATAATATGGTTAAAATTCCAAAAGAGGCCCATGGTTCAGAGAAATAGGAGAAGCTAATATAATTCTTTCATTAAAATATGAACCTACTGCTACAACCATGATAATAATTTGCATTATAAATTTTTGAACATTTCAGCCATAATTATACAGACCAATGAATCATAACACACATTCACATGCAATATGTGGTAAGGGTTTAAAAACAGGAAGGATTTATTAGTGTGCTATAGGGAAACAGGGTAAAGTGATGCATGAATTGAGACTCCTTTTTATAGTTTTTACCCATATCTATTTGATTTAATGTGTCCACATATTAGCGAACATGTTCCTTCCCATTCTCTGTGTAATGTACTTACCCTGTCTTCATTAATTCCCTAGTATCATGATTACTAATCATTCTATTGAAAATTTCTCAGGAGGTCTTACCATTGGAATTGTGTCAGACAGACTGCTGTCTTCTAGAGCCGTGTTGATAGTCCCAATGCTACTAGTTGGAGTTCCAGTGGTGAGTAGGGGATAATTTACGCTGGACTGTTTGTAACCTTCACACTTATTGTGAAATATATTGTGTTCCCAACATAATTTTGTATTGGTTGTGTTTCTGTAAAGGACAGTGCTTGTGTTTGACACTGTATTATTTCCACCCTGACTTTCCAAAGCCATTGTGTGTATACATTCTCTTTTCGTTTTCTAAAATAAAGTTTTTAGTGGCCAAGTGTTTATATATTAGAATTCAATTAATCGGCAAGCAAGCATAGCGAGCGAGACACTTACAGGGGTAACACAATTGAAAATCGGGGATGTTTGTTTATTTATTTATTTATTTATGTTTGGACGTATATATGTCATTTTGTACTTTGACCCTCCGTATTTTTGTGTTCGCTCGGCGTTCGACCCCATCCCAAACTAAAGACTCGACTTTATTTTAGTAGCTTGAGTGTTAGTTGTTAAAATCAATCATTTAACAATAGTGTAGTTTAAGGCTCGCTCGCCATTTGTGCTCAAGCACACTACTAGTATTGTAGCACTAGTGGGATGCTAATAACTCTACATTGTGCATTTAGTAACTAAGTCAACAAACCAAAGTGAATTCCGTATGCTTATAGTGATTTTTTTTTTTGTCTGAAACTTATTTTTCTGTAATTATTGAGGATAATTATATTAAAATTGTAGCTGTACATTTTCCGTGCTTTTGGGAATGTGTCGCTCATTCTGTATTCCTTCCTCATATTTCTGCTGGGAGTGTTCATTAATGGTCCACACATTATCATTGCAGGGACAGTTGCCAATGATTTGGTAAGTTATGTGTAATAAAACAGTTATTGAATCTTTTATGGTTGTGTTAAGTATTCAATATAGGTGATAAAAATATGTGAAGTATAATTTTCACCTAATGGTATTGCATAAATTAAGTAAGTGGGCTATTAATAATACTCAATAAAATTTTAGAATGAAAACCAATCACATATTTTAATTGTGTGTTAGGGTACTCATAAGTCATTGAAAGACAACCAGAATGCCAAGTCACTGGTATCGGGTATAATAGATGGTACAGGGACACTTGGTGCTGCCATTGGACCACTAGTGGTGGGAATTGTCTCAGACAAAGTGGTATGTTGTACTCGCACTCACCACAAGGATAAAAGTAAAGTTTTGTTTTGGTGTGTTAAGTGTTTATGTGACAGCAAGTATAAGACAGATATTATTTTATACATGCTTTGGATTGGTGCATCTGTTCATGTGTTACATTCTTTGTATAGAGCTGGGATGTGCTGTTTTATATCCTTATGCTGGCATGCTTCATATCAGCTATGGTAAGTTTGCCAGGGATTAAAGCATGGGGCAGCTATTGTGATTGTTAGCTCTTTGGTTGTAGTTGTTGTTGTTGTTTTTTGTTTTGTTTTTTTGACATTAAATAAATTGTGTTCAGAAATTTCTATTTGGTGAGCAAGCGAAACAAGCGAGACATTTACACGGGTTAAAAAATCAAAATTCCATGTTTATTATTATATTTTCCTTATATATAATTATATGGTACGTGCAACCCTTTTTTGCGCTTATCACTAATTGATACTGAACAATGGGACTAAAGGTTTGTGGTTTGTTTCAAGTTTGAACTTGCACCCCAGTATATAATCTCTGAATTTCTCACTAGCCCAAATTTTAGCCAAGGCTTCTTTTTATATTTGGGCATAGTCTCAGACAGTTCTCGCGGGGCATAAACAACTGGCTTACAAACTTCCCCAACCTTTTGGAAAAGAACTGCTCTTAGCCCAAACGATAACCTTAGTTTCTGCTCAAGTATAACACACAGTGAAAAGTTGATCATGTATCATTTCATTATTCATTGCCCCATACACTGGAACCTCTCTTATCCAGATAGTCTGGGACCAAGGGGTGTCTCTAACTAAAAAATATCCATAACTCAGAAATACTTAATTTAATAGGTGATTAACAGTGTATACAATTATTTTAGTGGATTATTGAATTAATATATTACTCAAGGTGAATAAAAACACGTGTAAATGCATTATCATGTTATTTGAAATTTGACATGATTTTTAGTTTGTTTCATGGATTTCAAGCGACGCTGAGCTGCATCATCTCCAACTTTTTACGAGCATAAAATGTGCAGGGTCTGTGTTGCCTTTGGACTAGCAGCACAAGCTTACGATGGAGTAACTGCACTTGAAGGAGCTTCATCTTCTTTTTCAGTCTCTGATTCTTCTCTCTCTTCCAACACATCTTCAACAATTTCTTCATCATGCATGATTTGATAGCCAGGATCATTTGCATCTTCCATTAACCAGGTGTTTGGAACAGACCAGTTACATAGAATCATCGTTAGCATAACCCAATCTATGAAACAGGTTTTCAAATTCTGACACATCAGCATTGACAGCTGACACTTCTACGTGTTCCTCACTACTAGTTGCAACCTCGGGTGATTCGTCTACAGTGGCTATATCAGAAACTGATTGTTGACTGACCCCATTGATTTCAACAGTTTCTTCCAACCATTGGCTATTGAAGATGGTGATGTCTCATCCCAGGCCTGAGCAGACCATTACAAGACATCTTTTAATGTGATTTTTTTCAAAATCTCTGGAATTGTTAATGAAGAGGATTTATTTTCAATAATTAGATGTCGTAGAAGACATTTCTTATAGTGATTATTTAGTAATTCAATAATACCCTGATCCATAGGTTGAATTACAGACGTATTTGCAGGCAAAAATATAGTGGTCACTTTCCATCAGTAGACTGTAAACAATCTGTTGAGGGATGTACTGGTGCATTATCCACAAGCAATAAAATTTTATTCTCTACCCCATTATCGACGCAAAACTTCTTCACAAAAGGAACAAAGAAATTATGGAACCACTCTTCAAACATTGTGGCTGTCATCCAAGCCTTCTGTGAAAAATAGTGAACTGGCAACTTAGTCATGTCCGTTTTCTTAAAACATCGAGGCTTTTTACATTTGTGAATAAATGCCAAAGGAAGTTTACGTATTCCTGCAGCATTTGCTAACCCTAGCAATGTAACTCTCCTTTGCTTTTTTAAGTTTGCCGCTCACTTTTCACCACAATGAACTAAAGATTTTGATGGCATATGCCTCCACCACAAGCCAGTCTCATCCGCATTAAAATATTGACTTATGGTGTAACCTTCAGACTCCATTTAGGAATGCATCTCACTTTGAAAATCACCAATGCAAGAAAAATCAGCGGACAAAATTTCTCCAAGAAGTGACTTAGACCTAATTCCATGTCTGAGACAAAATTTGTA
>WLWI01003284.1_pt1 | contig 13882 bp, 15 predicted proteins | sample 6701501 | NCBI WGS metagenome assembly WLWI01 (sample SAMN12718690, study PRJNA515312) | sponge metagenome | isolation source: marine sponge | host: Mycale hentscheli | place: New Zealand: South Island, Marlborough, Capsize Point | collected 2014-11-01
AATTAATGATATTCATGATTTTTAAAAATGATATTCATGTTTTTTTTGTATTTTTTTCCCTACCTACCGACCCTACATCTCAGCCTAGTTCGCCCGAGCAACAACAAATTAATTTGGTGTGGCCTAAGCATAAAAAATATTTTTTTCATTTTTGACTTTTTATTTTTATATTTTTATTCTGTAAGTTGAAGCTTTCTGAAGCTGTGTTGCAGGCATTATCAGCTGGAATAACTTGTGTTGTGGTTTTCTGCAATTATCTCAGAAGTGAAACAGTCAATCTGCCAAAAAGCATAACTTGCTCTCATAATTCACTTTAAAAAAAAAATTTTGGTTGAGTTATTCACGGTTTGTTTGTTTTTTAATCAAAACTGCCTTTTTTTACTAAAAAAATCATATAAAATCAAAAAAAAATATTTAGAAAAATATGGAAATTCACTTTGTAAACAAGATACTAAATAATGTGTGTATGAAGTTTGAAGTCTTAATGTTGAAGTAGGAGGGGTTTAGTTTCACAGGGGTGGGTAAGGGTTTTCTTGACGTTGACGCCTTAGAATTTTGGTGGGTGTGGTTTTCTGCCAATATTTTTAGCTCATTTTGAAGAGCTTCAGATGGGTAATATGTTGAGCTTCAAAGTGAAAAAAATATGCATTGATTAGTAAAGTTATGACAGTAATACTATGGAATTATTATGGGAATGTGGTCTATAAAGCCACCATCTCAATCTTTATCTTTTAGTTTTGAATGTCTTGACAACATTTCCTGCCGTGAGTAATTGGCATAGCCATGTTCTATGGATTGTCACAAATGGCACAAGTAAACATTTCTAATATTTTAATTAGTTCAAATTGAGCAGTTAGATGTTTAACAAGGTTGTTGAAAACATGAAAAGTATCTATTATACTGGGATAAGACTTCCATGCATCCAATACTGATTTGTTTCCCTGTTGTATGGAATTGTGATATGGCATCACAACATGACAAAATTGCGGAGTTCTTAATTTCTGCTACCAAAGCTAAGACAATGCTTTTAATGGTTATATCTAAAGTGTATTTCAGTGCCAAATGCACCCATATGGTAGTGGTAGTTGATTACTTTAGTTCAATGAACAAGCATAGAAAATATTATAGTGTGTAGTATTATAGACACAAAGACTCACTCTGACAATTATATGAGAATACACCACTAAACGAGGTTCTTTTAAGCTTTTAAAATCACTGTGAAAAAATGTAACCTATATGGTAGTTGTCTGGGGCATAACTCCCAGGCAAGGATAAATGAAACTGAAGGACCAGCTCTGGTATCTAACCTGAGCAGTAGAGAATATGAGCTTCATCCAGAATTAAATATAAGACAATGTAAAATATTATATCTTTAACATTTTATCAGTAAAATGGCAAAACTGACAAAAACAATAAAAGTAAAAAAATTATATCCAAAATAACTAATGTTCAATGATGTTCGGCGAGGTTTAATGATCTTCGATAATGCACCCAGAGAAATCCATTTCACCGAGCCTTTCCGCGCATTGTAGACTGGATACTGTGAGAATCTTCTGTCTTGTTTGACACAGACAGTAGTAGTAGTTGATTATTTTAGTTCAATGAACAAGCATAGGAAAATAATATTTACATTTATAGTGTGTACCACTATAGAAGCAAAGACTCACTCTGACAGTTACATGAGAATACACCACTAAATGAGGTTCTTTTCTAATGAATTAGTAAGCGTTCATGCTAATAAATCTTTATTGTGAAAATCACGTAATTCTAGCTTATCTTTAACAACTTCTTTCAGTTAATAGTCTTAAAGATGTCCAATGCCAGTATAAATGCAAATGATTCAGATTAAATAAAATACCATTATCAATATTGGCTTCTATGATATGAGTTCAGAAGAACACCAGTCTGCAGCACTCTTTCTTCAGTATTGATGCTACTTTCACTAGCACAAGCTCATTGCATAACCTTATTTTTTATTGAAACAAGAGAATTGATGTGATAATTACCCTCAATTGAAACTATATTACCTTCAGCATGTCTAAACATAAGCTGAGCTGTAGCTAAAATCCTATCTCCATTTTCTTTAATTCATTATCTGCCTCTATAGTGGAGTAGTTAAGTAATTCATCCAAATCAGTAGCAGAATGTACAGAAATTTATGTAATGATGAAGCAAAAAAGATTTTGATTTTCTTACTTTCTTTTCTTCAAATGTTTCTCCAGCAAGCTGCTTTTTACACTTCCTTTATGCCTATTCCAGTCTGACTAGTTTCATATGGATTTATGTCACTTAAGTAGCTCATCGACCAGCACATTTATACGATGTATTTCATTGGGTACAATACATTCAGAGTTGAAGCTCCTCAACAACTTCTAGAAAGTGACAATATACATTACAGCCACACCCCTTGGACAAGTCTAATGACATTTTAAATCTTCAACACCATTTTTACCACATATAAAAGCTCTTAGACAAATCCATGGTTAGAGTTAAGCCACCAGATATTAAGTCACAAGAAACTATGTTGTGAACATAAAAGTGCTATTGGAATACAAAGTTTTACGAAACAAAATATATTTATGTGAACCATTTATTTATTTATTATGCATCTTATCTGACCATGAAAGTCTCTGAAATTCTCTACAAAACAATTTATTACTTAATATAATGTTTTCTGTTCACAGATGAAGAGAAGGAAATGCTGACTATAGTTGAAGCTGAATATCCACAACTACGCATAGCAGCAGAAAAAGGTAAATATGTGCAAAATAAAACGTTAATAATGATAATTATATATAGAGTGATTATGTTCATGTGGAGTGGTTCTCCACAATGTGCAATCATTAAAAGTGTTTGTCAAAGGTTTGTAAGTTCACTCCACTCATAGTGTTATACACATACTAGCAAGTACCCCGCCACACAGTGGCGCTTGATGAGCCAAGATTTTGGGATGTGGTTAGTTAACATCTTTTGTCATCTACTAGGCAGCCCACAGAGAAATGAGTGGGCATCTTACCACAAGTGTACATAATGGAACCCGCATTCCTGAACTATCAATATGTTTGTGATTGCTGTGCCTGTGCAAAATACTCTGTGGTTGTGTTTTGGTCAGCGTGTCCTGCAAACTGTGGGCACCATTAAAGTAATTAGGTATCCACTACTATATTCCTATAGAACAGCCTAGGTAAATAATTGTCCCCAGACCCTTTCTCCACACAGCGGTTAGGTAGTGTCTGATGCTAGTAGTTAGACACAAGCGTTTCATTAGTTTCATCTCCAAAGCACTACGGTGTTGTGCTAATCATGCTGAAGTTAATCAAGTTCCCATTCATCAAGTTAACAAGTATACAACTGTTAGCCTATAATATTTTATCTAACATTAAAATTACCTGAATTATCTCATCAATCACAAACATTGTTTAGTATTTTTGCAACTTGAAGTACCAGTTAGCTCTTTACATAGGAATTCTATTTTCTTAAAAAAGGATTTTTAACACCATGACACTATTCACAATAACAATTTTATTTCTACCAAACCATCATACGTTTTAATCTTAGCACCCTCCGTACATGTACTGTTATAACGTGGTGCTTAAAGACATCACATAGGTTGCTTATTAGGATACATGGTCTCCTGCGCACCTCACTTAAATTATAGCTAATTACATTATTTTACATAATGAGCATATATATAACAATTGGATGGCTTATAGATGAGTTGTTTACCATCATTTCTTTTAGTTATGAACTAGCTATGAAAAAATTAAGGTTATTATATTAAACTGGGGTGTCCAGATATGACTTTTATTTAACAGCAAGCCTAAGTTTCTGAAATGTTGTGCTTATACACAAATGAACTAACCAGCCCTACAAATGTTAAGTTAAATTTGCTATTATTTTTGTGATAGATGAAAATAACCATGCTTCTCTAGATGAAAACAAACCTGCACTTCTAAATCAAAATACTCCAGCCTCTCTTGACTCTCCTCCATCCGTTTCCAAAGTTTGTCAAGAGGAAACAATGGAAAATATCACCATGGATCAATATATATCAATACCTGTCATAGAAGAAGGTAACATTTAATACATGACAGATTAATTGAGAAAAATACACAATGAACTAACCAACATTAGAAATGTTAAATTAAATTTGCTATTAGAAATGTTAAATTAAATTTGCTATTATTTTTGTGGTAGATGAAAATAACCATGCTACTCTAGATGAAAAAAATCCTGCATTTCTAAATCAAAATACTCCAGCCTCTCTTGACTCTCCTCCATCTGCTTCCAAAGTTTGTCAAGAGAAAACAATGGAAAATATCACTATGGATCAATATATATCACTACCTGTCATAGATGAAGGTAACATTTATTACATGATAGATTAATTTAGAAAAAATACAATTACATTAAATATCCCTTATTATTTGGCTGAGTGGCAGAAAGCAATGCATACTTTTGTATTTTCTTTGCAGAAGTACCCCAGCAAGTACAGCAAGAAACACTGCGAGGTTTTACTTCTGAACAGAAAGTTAAAGTCGAATACAAGGGGCAAAAAAGTTCAGTAGATATGAAAAAAGATGGGCTTCAGGTACAATTTGAAGAGAATCAGTCTGGAGATTGCAGCAATACCACCATTAGCATAACTACTGGCTCAGTTGCACCTTCCACATATTTCCACAAGAGACTCGAGCCAGTTAGCAAAGTTTATCACATCAGTTGCCCCTAGCAACTTAAGACTGCAGTGACCATTAGGATAAAACACAATGCACCAGATGATGTTCAGAATCTCTGCTTTGTCACTTGTGATGAAAACAAACCTGATGACTTCAAAATCATTCACGGTGGCACTTTTACCCCAAACTATGGGGAGCTGGTAGTCTCAAAATTATCATGGTACTCAATTGGCCGACAGTTTTCTCAATTTGATGTGAGAAGAGTTGTCGATTGGCTGGAAGAGCAATACGTATCATCTCTTCACTGCAACTCTACATCACGTCTGATGCCTTCTGGTCAACATCAGTACTGCAACATCTACCTGTCTGTTGTAAAGAATAGTCGACTTTTCACAAAAAGTGTGGAGAACTACATTAACCAGGAATTCCAAGAAGAAGTGAAGTTAGTATCCAGACATGTCGTCCAACTCAATGACACAGACAAAGACGTGACTGTGCGATATATTTATGTGCAAAATTCAGCGACTAATTTTAATCTGGATGACCGTGGCCGAACTCATTTGGATAAATCAGCTATTCGTTCGTATGTTGATGCATGTCCCCCTTTTCTGAACTTTCGACTGACTTTCCTGCCTCACAGCTCCGTGGAAGTGGAATTTATACTAGAAGGATTTAAAAATATTGATACACATAGAGTGCATTCTTCTGACCTACCAGGTATTATCATTTAGTCAAATTTACAAATGGTTGAGTAAAATCAAACATACTATGCTGTGTGTACCCCGCTCTTTAGCTTGCAACTTATCACTGTATCTCATTCATTATATTCATGAGACGTTTGTAACAACTTTAATATTGATTGACATAATGCAACAAATTTATGACTACAATATTCCTAGGTACTTCCACTACGGGTCCTTCCACTATGGGTCCTTCCACTACGGGTCCTTCCACTATGGGTCCTTCCACTATGGGTCCTTCCACTACTGGTCCTTCCACTACGGGTCCTTCCACTATGGGTCCTTGCACTACGGGTCCTTCCACTACGGGTCCTAAAATATCGAGTGGTTATGATTCTTCTGCAAGAAAGACTCAAGGTATGTTGTGCGTACATATACATCCACAGAAGTAATCTTATTAGAGTATAAGATTAGACATTTACTAGCATTTATAGTGATGTTTTATTTAACTTTAAGTAAAGTTATTTTAGTTTTAGTTTTTACTAAAAAAATTTCATCGTATTAATAATAGCAATAGTATCTTTATTAAATAAAATAATTGAGAATTGAAAAAGTATAGCTAAATTCATTTAAAAGTTCAACTAATAGCTACAGCTATACTTCATGTTTGTTCAAACTTAACTTGCATACCATTTTAATTATTACAAGGAAACAATTTAGTGATAGTTAAGTAACTATATAAATAAGACCTTTTTTATTATTGTTAACTGAAATAACTAGAAGTATACTTTTAACCACAAAGAGTGCCAGACCACTTTTAGTTTTAGTGCTACTTGATATTTCTATAGTAGTTTAAATTGGAATGTTTTAACCTCATCCATTAATTCAATGATGACGAAGAAAAAATAGTGTTGTTGGGTCTGCTAGTTAGTTCAGGCGCTCAGGTCGGCTCCATGTAGTTTGCTTTTCAAGGCCAGCAACTTATATAGTCGACAGGTTCTTTACTTAGTTTCTATCAAGACACTTTACCAACTTATGTAATCAGTGAAGCAGGTGAAAACCAAATAATTAAGCCAAAAAATTTTTTTTTATTAATAGACACTATAGGAATCTCGATTGTTTAACCCCTGTAAGTGTCTCGCTTGCTTTGCTCGCTTACCAATGACAATATTTATTAGAATAAATGGTGAAATGCAATTTAATTTTGATGATAATAAGTCCTTACAAATGTAATGCCATAATATACGAGAGTATGTCATAATTATACCTCAGTTTTTTGGTAATCAATTATACTATATATATTTTAGACACCCTCAGCATGAAAGAATTTAATGTAGTCTTTGAAGAAGCATTTATCGCCAGAGAACAATGGAAGAACATTGGCCTTCAGTTGGATGTGGATTATCAAACTTTGAATGTCATCAAGCGTGATCATCATATCGTTGATGACTGTTTCCAAGAGATGTTAAAGAAATGGCTGACTGGAAATGGAGAAAGAACATGGAATAAATTAGCTTGTGCTTTAGAAAACAAAACAGTTGGTTTTACTGATTTAGCTGACAATATCAAAAAAAATTACTGCAACTGATTCATAACTCCATGAATAATTGTTCGCTATGTATCTTTATTCATTTCATAATTTTTATTCATTTATTATTTTGTGCTTATATCTGTATGTATTTGTTGTTGAATTTTTTTGTAAATAGCTACTTTTAACACATAGTATTACCATTTTTCAGAACTCCGTTGTAAGCCCGACTTTCACTGATGCAAGACATTCTGGTTTCACTGATTAAATTGTTATCTATCATTGGACTCATTATATAATACATTGGTTTTACTGTCACACTTAGTTCACACCACATTAAGTCTTTGATCATGATCATTATAAATATCTGTACACATTCATATTGTAGTTAGTTGTGTTATTTTACAGTTTTCAAATAAACTAATCCAGTTAGCTATTTGTATAGCTATGGGACTAGTTATTATATTGGCGAGGAGGCAGAAACGTACTCACAATGTCAACCGCTCACAGCACGCTCAGCCAGTTCATTACTTCAGGAGATTGCAAATCTTATGTTGAATGTGCAAATCTCTATTTAGCTGTAAACATCGCAGACGTCAATAAGCAGCTCGCTGTTTTCTGAGTTCCTGTAAAGATGCTACTTACCGGAGGATCAAAGATGTTTTGCTCGCCTGTATGGACGACGATTTACCACTCTATCCAACCACAAATTCTGCCTCTGGCATCCGCCCATATTCAATGATGGGCACTTTTACTCAGATGATTCAACTACAATATTTCCTATAAGCCTGGCAGGGATCATGACAATGCCGACATGCTGAGTAGTAGATTACCTTCTTCACCTCCACCAGCTCAGACTCCTACCCCACCCGAAATAGTATACCTATTAGAAGTCATGGGTGTTAGTTATAACATCACGTCAGAACAGTGGACTGCTAAGGATCTGCTAAGGATCGTACACTTGCAAAACTTCAAGAAGCATTATTTAGAGGGAGTCAAAAAGAAGAACAATCATTGAAGCCTTATCATCTTTGTTCGATAGAATTATTCAGTATAACAAAGCTGTACTCTACATTTAAAACTGTGTCATTATTCCTAAAGAGGGAAGAAAAGGAAGAAAAAGCCGTATTATGGAAATTCTACATGAAGGAAAGACATCCTGGAGGAACAAGAATGAACAGAGTGATGTGATCTTTTGTTTGGTGGCCAGGAATTGACAATAACTTAGATGAAAAAGTTAAAAAAAGAGACTAACATGTCATCAGTGCCAGTTACTAAATATTCTCCACCCAAAACACCGCTAGCAATTTTCCAACTTCAGCATGGAAATATTTACATGTGGATTTTGCTGGTCCGTTCTGTGGTCAAATGTTTCTCATTGTGATAGATGCCTACTCAAAGTGGCTGAAAGTGGGCCCTCTAGCAGCAGCTAATTCAACCAATGCAATCGACTATGTTTGCCACTCATGGTTTACACAAGATGATAGTTTCCAATAATGGTTCTCAGTTCACAAGCAGCGAATTTCAAGCATTCATGAAGACTAATGCCATCAAGCACGTTTGCTCATCACCATACCATCCCTATACAAATGGTCTAGTGGAAAGAGCACATGAAGCAACTTGCAGGTTCTGTGAATCAGCGCTTGGCATCATTTCTGTTTTGGTATCAACTTACACCACATACAACAACTGGAGTAGCCATGGCAGAGCTACTACTCGGAAGACGTCCACAATCACGGATGACTTTCTCAAACCCAGTTTAGCAGACAACATTCACAAATAAATATAGACAGCTAGAAAAGGAATCATGACACTACAGTTAGGGTGCGTACATTTGCTTTGAATAATAATGTCTACGTCAAGAATTCCCTAATGCTAAGAAATGGATGCCTGGTAAGGTTATTGAAGTGAAGTGTCATATTTCATTTTCAGTGGAACTGAGATGGACGCGTTGTACGACGGCATGTGGATGTGCTAAGGTCTTGATCTTCAACACCAGGAACACCAGAAGAGAACAGTGAAATTTTTGGCCTGCAAACTGATGCAACGATACCAATACCAGAGTTTGCAACTACTTCCAGCTACAGTCATGGTACCACAGAATGAACCACTAGCTACTGAAGTTGTACCATTGGAGGACACATTGACAGAACCTTTAAGAAGGTTCAAACCTATTGGTGGGGGAATGTAGTCACGACAATTTAACTGCAAACTGTAGCACTCATAGGCACACCCACCAAAAACTTTCCCCCTTCTGAATTTACTTAGCAACCATCCTAGTAACAATTTGACCCTTAGAAAGGAAATGGATTTCGCACAGTATAGTTGACACTCAACTCACGTGCAATGGGGAATTCCAAGCAATGATAGTTCATTGACTTAAAAATAACAAAAATTTGAAAAATGTTTGGTTCCCACAGCACAACCTAAGCTCAAAGACTGTGAAGTTGTACGCCATACTGAAAACTGCTGAAACTTGTATTCACAAGAAAAAAGGTACAACACAGAAAATAAGCTGAAAAGGATCTGCTGTTTAAAGTTTCATATGGATTCGATTTTATTTTTGTAGAAGTTATGATACTTTTTGGGAGTGTGGTTTTCAATTGAACCAACTGGAGAAGTACATAATGTTTACATAAAAAAAAGCTAGATAGTTGTGCTAAGGAGTTAGTATATCTTTAGATCTTCAGCCTTTTTCTTCAGTATTTTTGCTTGGAGGTCTTAATGATGTCAAAGATGGATCGAACTCTAGTGCCTGCTCCTGGAAAATGTACCTGAGTCTGTTGACTTCATTGGAGATTCCTCGGGATGTCCTTTCCAATTGGTTGATATGTGCATGTATTGATTTGGCGCCTAGTTCTCCCATGATTCCAGAGCCCACTTTCCATCTCTGCCTCCAAGGCAGGCACCACATGGTCTTCCAAGATGTGCAGGACGCACGGGGGAAATCCTCTCGGTAGAACCTTATGGAAAACTGTGGCAAATTTGTCGGCAACTTTGTTGCATGAACAACACATTGCTGATTCTAGCAGTTGTCTTCCACCTTTGGCTGGCTTCTGAAAATGTGAGCAAACCTATGTAATAAAGTTTTACAATACCACCCTATCAAATTCAGAAGTAAACTGGAGCTGTTACAGAATTTTATATTTATCTGTAAAAAAAAAATTTTATTTTAAATTTTTAATTTGGCTTCTTTTTTTTTTTTTCCCTTCATCTTTTAACAATCTGTTGGTTGGGAAAGTACTGGGGTTTCCTTTCAATAGTATTATCTAGGTTAGCCTTGCCATTAGTTAATTTCTCATGGGAGTTTAGCCAGCCTGGCAGAGGTAGCTATCTAAATATGTTAGTTTTTAATTTTTAACTTATTACTGAATTTATTTACTAATTACGAGATTTACCAATGTTCAATTACCTAGCAGTCTCCATCACTATGAGGAGTCCATTCCACAGAAAGCAAGGATTGCAAAACATGCTGGGTGTCACTGTACTCTGCAATTGACTGGGATCTGTGCAAACTCCAGCAAAAGTATACAAATCCACACTGTGGTCCTGACAGGAATGGACTGATTGAGTTTTTCTTCCTTTGGCCTTGTTTAACCTCCCTCCACAAATTCTGTGTTTTCTCAGCTGTTCACTGTGATACTTCATTGAACTTTGTATGGAAATTTGTATGATATTATTATGCAAGAATAACTGAAAATAATTCATTTTAATTGTTTCCAGTAACTCAAATTCTTATATGATTCACTGACTTCATAGCAAAGTTCCCAAAGTTCCAGATATTCACCACAAAAAGGAAGCCACTAAAATCTTATTAGCACCTGGTGGTTAGCTCACCCCTGTAAAGGGTCCTGCTTTGGGCTATTCTTGCTGGCTAGCGATGCGCAGTTGGTCAAAGAGAGCTGAGGGAAGAGGTCAATCTGTCCCCAGAATGTATATAAAGTTTTTCTTTCCATCTGTTCCAAAAAGTGTGGTTTCTGATGGAGGTCACTATTGAAGTCATGAATATATTCATGAACATACCGGAAATCTTCTTTAGGGTTACAATTACTCGCTAAGTGCAACTATTTCACTAATTACCTTCCCACATAACGATACAGAAAGTAGGTAAAAGGTTTTTACGGGATACAGTGTGTGAATGAAAGTCTAAATGTTCTTGGCCTTCGTTCTTGTGGCATCCTGTGGTTAAATAGGCATGGCTTCTTGTGGCTCTGGGTCATAAAGAGGCCCAGGCTGGCCTAAAAATTTATGGGTTTGTAATAACTAGTCCCTTAACTATACATATAAGTGGGTTAGTTTATTTCAAAACTAGTAAAGTAACACAAGTGACAACAATCGAAGAGGATACAGCCATTTATAACTGTTCAGGAGTTGTATATTCCTGAGCTGGAGGTTGGTACGGGTTGAAGGACCATAGCCACCACAAGCATCTTCAGTAAGTTAAAACCCCAGCTTATAGTTGTGGCGAGCAACCGGAAGTGGAAGGACTCAACCACAGCAACAAGCCACTAGCAGGTAACTGGGTCTGCATTTACTGAGCTTGACTCATGATGGACTAATTTTGCAAGACAATTCACAATGCATATAAGGGATGTGACATGAAGAAGGATACAGTGGTTCTGAAAGGATCTTGAATATGATTAGATATGATAAGGAAAACATTATGTCCGTTTATTGTTCACTGAAGACTTCTACTTGTTCAGGTAGCTAGTGGTGAACAATCATGATCAAAGACTTAATGTGGTGTGAACTAGGTTTGACAGTAAAACCAAGGTTATGAATCCAATAATAGATAACAGTTAACCTTTAAACCAGAATGTCTTGCACCAGCAAAGGTCAGCTACTACTATCAAAATGATTGAAATTTTAATTAATGGAGCACAAGTATTACTTGTATGTATGTATATATGTATGTATGTATGCATGCATGCACGTATGTATGTATGTGTGTATTATGTATGTATGTATGCATGTATGTATGAGGAGTCCATTCCACGGCAACCATTGGCTGGAAAAAGAGACCCTCTTGCAGGCCATCTTAACTCTCCTTAGATTAAAAAAGCAAGGATTGCAAAACGTGCTATATGTCGCTGTGCTCTGCAATTGACTGGGATCTGTGCAAACTCCAGCAAAAGTCTGCAAATCCACACTGTGGTCCTGACAGGAAAGGACTGATTGAGTTTTTTTTTTTTTGGCCTTGTTTAACCTCCCTCCACAAATTCTGCAGTGCTTCCGCAGCTGTTCACTGTGATACTTCATTGAGCTTTGTATGGAAATTTGTATGATATATTATGAAAGAATAACTGAAGCAAATTCATTTTAATTGTTTCCAGTAACTCAAATTCTTATATGATTCACTGACTTCATTGCAAAGTTCACATGTAGTTCCACTGACCAGATATTCACCACAAAAAGGAAGCCACTAAAATCGTATTAGCACCTGGTGGTTAGCTCACCCCATAGTAAAGGGTCCTGCTTTGGGCTATTCTTGCTGGCTAGCAATGCACAGTTGGTCAAAAAGAGGTAATGAATATGATTAGATATGATAAGGAAAACATTATGTCCTTTTGTTGTTCAATGAAGACTTCTACTTGTTCAGGTAGCTCGTGGTGAACAATCATATGATCAAAGACTTAATGTGGTGTGAACTAGGTTTGACAGTAAAACCAAGGTTATGAATCCAATAATAGACAACAGTTAACCTTGAAACCAGAATGTCTTGCATCAGCAAAGGTCAGCTACTACAGTCAAAATGATTGTAATTTTAATAGATGGAGCACAAGTATTACTTGTATGTATGTATGTATGTATGTATGTATGTATGTATGTATATATGTATGTATGTACGTATGTATGTATGTATGCATGCATGCATGTACATATGTATGTATATGTGTATGTATGTGCATAATGTGTAGAACTTGGCCATTACCACAGGGCCAGCCAGCTACTACTAGTAATTACTTTAGAGAACCGGCATGGGGCAGAGGCAATTTAAAAAAAAAGGAAGCAGCAATTGACTACAACCAGGTCAAAGTCATGGGAACTCCCTTATGGGAGTTATCAGATTACTCCTTGAGGAGTATAAATTATGTCCCAGTAGTGGGTGGTAGAATGTTTTTGATTTATCCTATGAAAATGTTCTCTCTCTGACAAGTTCATTTTGCTACTTACATCTTAGCTTACTCATTGCAATATATATTCTACTAGTGGTGTGCTTGAGCACAAATGGCGAGCGAGCTTGATGTTAGGTAACATAAAACTAAGTATTGTTACTATGTTTTAGCTTAGTTCATGCAAACACTATAATAGCCGTTATGACCTTTTATTTCAGCAAACAAATACAAAATCACTCTCTTACCTGATTAACCGGTCGAATCAACTTTTTGTTTCTTGAAAAGCAAGCATTTTCGCAGGAATTTTCTCACTTTGGAGCTTAAGTATAAAGTAAGGCTTGCTTAATCCTGTAGTTTCAGAATAAATTGGGGTCAAGCCTAAAAAGCCGTGTTTTTTGGAGAAAAAAGTTCCGCGCGAGCGCGTTTAAGGGGCATACGTACCATCCCACATACATATACATACTAGTGGTGTGCTTGAGCACAAATGGCGAGCGAGCCTTAAACTACACTATTCTTAAATGATTGATTTTAACAACTAACACTCAAGCTACTAAAATAAAGTCGAGTTTTTAAATTACGTATGCGGTAAAGGGGTTTCAATGCCATAGTAACCGCTCCTCGCAACTGTTTGAATTGAAAAATAAGCAACAAAATCAAGTCACGTTATTTAAAGTTTTCTTTGTGACATTCTTAATAGTAGTTGTAACGCACAATACTTTCACACAACTGAACATACCTACGTAAGACTTACCTTTGTGGTTCGTCTAGTGGACAATGAATTTACAAGTAAATGCTGTTGAGTAGGGCTTATAACTGTGACAAATAGCGACTAACTCGAATAGAAATGGAGCTCCCATAAGTTTTTGCGTTTTAACTGCACCC
>WLWI01003285.1_pt1 | contig 13878 bp, 10 predicted proteins | sample 6701501 | NCBI WGS metagenome assembly WLWI01 (sample SAMN12718690, study PRJNA515312) | sponge metagenome | isolation source: marine sponge | host: Mycale hentscheli | place: New Zealand: South Island, Marlborough, Capsize Point | collected 2014-11-01
ATGCGCTCTTTGTCATGGTTATAAGCCGTGCGCAACAGTATTTACTTGAAAATACATTGTCCACTAGACTACCGCTAAGGTAAGTCTGTGTAGGTGCATGTCCAGTTGTGTCAAAACATTGTGTGTTGCAACCACTACTTAGCTAATATCACAAAGAAAACGTTTAAATAACGTGTATTGTTTTGTTGTTGTTTTTTTCCTTCAATTCAAGCAGTTGCAGAGAGTTGTTACTATGGCACTGAAATCCCTTTACCGTGTATGCAAAATTAAAAAAATTGACCTTATTTTCAGTAGCTTCAGTGTTAGAAGTCAAAATCATTCATATAAAAATAGTATAGTCTTTAGGCTCGCTCGCCATTTGTGCTCAAGCACATCACTAGTTATACCTACTACCGTAGCCAATAGTATGGCGCATAAATTACCCATTCTAAAATGTATGGGGAAAATCGGTGTTCATTTAAAGTTGCCCAGGGAAAGTGAAATAACACAGTGACTTGGTAAAACAGTACTATAACCAAGTGAAGTATCGCAGTATCTAAGTGAAATAGTACTGGTAAACACATGCATGCAACTCTACCCTTGGAAACATACAGTTCAAGTTGTTTCCAGTTGACCACTATGCCATTGTTTAGCGCAGAAGTTCTACCCAATTTTTTTCAACATATCATGAGAAGCCATTAGTTGAAAACGAAGTTCCAGAGTAAGTTATTGCTTAAATACAGAGATAGTGAGTGAACAATACAGTGTAGCTACAGTACAAATGACAAAAAAAAAGCTGGCCTACTATTAGCAAGTGATAGCACGGGTAATAACATGTTATTACAGACCAATAATACCTGTAAAGTAATAGAAATAGCACGAGGCTTCGACTCATGCTATTTCAATCACATTACTCATACTATTAATCCCAAATAGCACTGTTACCCATGCTATAACCCTGAATAGTACAGTTTCACATACAATGAGAAGTATGATCTTACAAATTCATTTTAATCCAGAATTGATATCACCCCAAATGCATACTAGGTACACATTGTCCACAAAGATTTTCTCAATAACCTCTCTCGAGCCCACGTTCTCTTCTATGCCATTAATTGGCAAGCGAGCGAAGCAAATACAACACTATACAGTAATGTCAAATTGAGAATCAGAGATAATTATTTGAATGTGTGGACATACGTATGTCATTTAAACATTGACCTCCGCGTATTTTAGTGTTAGCTCGGTGTTCGACCCCGTCCCCGTCCCAAACTTCACTAAACAGAATCCTTCAGTTTATCAATAACTACCCGTGTCATCCTAGAAACTGAATTGTTTACCCATTTGAATTCTTTTGTGGCACAGTTAAAACTCAAAAACTTGGTGGAGTTCCATTTCTATTGGAGTTAGTGGTATAGATAAGTTAATATGCTATTTGTCTTAGTTATATAAGCCCTACGCAACTGTATTAACTTGAAAATTCGCTGTCCACTAGACATGAAGGCAAGTCTGGTGTAGGTATGTCGAGTTGTTTGAAAGTATTGTGCATTACAGTTAAAAAAATATCACAACGAAAGCATTGAAATAACGTGACTTGTTTGTTTGTTTGTTTGTTTTGTTTGTTTTTTCAAATATCAACAGTTGCGGGGAGTGCTTACTATGGCATTGAATTTCCTTACCGTATCTGTGTAATTTAAAAACTCCGACTTTTTTTTAGTAGCTTGAGAGTTAGAAGTTAAAATCAATCATTTCAATAGCGTAGTTTTAGGCTCGCTTGCCATTTCTTACTCTTGTCAGACTCAGCGCAAAAAAATAGAGAAACCAATACAATGTATATACAATAGCTAACAAGTTAAACTTTATTAACACTATTTGTATGAGCAAATCAAAAGCTAACTTAAAATGCAATGGAACAATGTAGAGACAGTGGCTGTACTTATACGCCATTCCAAAAAAACTTGCTTGAATTAGTTCAAAATTATACAAGTAGAGGCTTTGTAAATCTGTGCTAATCATTAATTCATAATGCACAGTCAGTTTGTGTCCGGCCATCTTTATCCACCACACAGATAGTCTCACAGAGACGGACCCTTTATCAACCTTGAATTGCTATGATTTAAGCACCTCCCAATGGTTCTCCAAAATGAATGCTTGCAGTAAATACAAAAAGCTACAGAGCATCACCACTATGTTTTTTTTTCAAGACTCGCTCAATATCACAGAGTTGTGACATTATGATATATAAGACACCAATGCTTAGAAATTAATAAAGTGTTGTAATCAAGTTATTTTATTGTTTTCTCAACACTTTCCTCCCCAATTTAGCATTAACGGTAGGTAAAGAGTCTAGTCTACCTGATAGCCTTTGTACTAGATCATATAGTAACAAAACTTATTTATATGTTCTTGCATACTTACTTCCACCACAGATCCATAAGATCCTACTCCCAGGCTTTTTCCTGTTGGTACGACTTGGTCCAAAAAATACTGTTGCAGCTGAGGGTCGTTTCTGAAGCTTCTGGACCACCCAGGTCTCCTAGCCATTCCTACAGCAAAGCCGGTCCAGAGAATTTTCCAGTCAAGTCAACGGTCGAGAGTTTAACAGGGCGTATCAGCTTTACACTGGGCGCTATGTCACTCACGCTCACAGAGAGAATTGTCAAAGAATTACCAAATCCGAGGAACTAAAGCGTGGTACTTACTTAGTCGGAAGCGGCTAAGGAGAGAAATCGTTGCCGCGAGAAATAAATGCTGGGCAGGAAACATTGCCGCGAACCTTAATTTGACCTTGTATGAATTATTTATTTTATTTTTATTTTGGTGGAATACAGAGAGGCTTTGTAGAAAGTTTAATTTGACCTCGTATGAATTATTTATTTTATTTTTATTTTGGTGGAATGGCTTTGTGTTGCTTGCCTAAAACATGAAAGCACAAGACTATTCCCAAGTAGTGCTTTACAAACAGAAAGCAATTATTTCTCTGAAATTTCTTTGCATGCTTTTTGTCTTTTTGCTGCAGCAAGCTTTTTGTGGTAGTTAACTTTATCTCATTTTTATTTAGTTGTATATGTACACCTGAATAATATGGGGCTTGCGATCCTGAAAATAGTATCAATAGCTACATGAGATCATTACAATTCAGTGAAATTGAATCTAAATGTCCTCTTTCATCGTGTTATTCTGATCTTTATAAGCTTGCTAAGCACATTATTCATTCGTGGGAGTCATTTCACCATGTCCAGTACTTTAAATTGGAACTTGTAATATATTCACATTAGATTAGCCTATTAAATATTTAGGCAACCATATAGCTGTAGCTGACATCTGTCTATTAGATATTTAGCTTAATATATTCAAATTATTTTGAATTAAAAAGTGGTCTCCAATGATTACTCTACTTTGTAAAATGTGGTACCTGCAATACTCACTCTAAATCTTTTTCCCCAGCTGAACATATTTTAGCAAAATCAGTGTACCTGTAGTCACTAGAAACATTTTCAATTTTCTACTTCTTTTGTCATAATTGTCTAGATACCAACTACCATTATTATAATGTGCTAGCTACTACCATTGGAGTTTACTTCATTTTCATTGGAATGCAAACAAGAAAAAAAAATCATGACTTACAAAAAAATGAAAGATCAAATGCTACGAATCAAAGTTCAGAGTTGAACATAATAATATGGGACAAAGTTTATTTTCACCATTAGGGTTTGGTACGACACAGTCTTCATGAATCCACCTTGAACAGATGAACTGAAGCCATTCTCTGCCCGTTCCTTCTTCCTCTTCAAAAGAACTGAAGCAGACACAACATAAATCTGTGAATATGCTACTGTCCATTGTAACTTTTGATCTCTTGTCTACTTGTAATCTTGCTACCACCTTCAACTAAATTCAAATGTCCTTCATTTGTTGAAGTTTCAGTAGTGACCTCTCGAGAGCGTTTCTTGCCTGACACAGCTTTGTGTTGTAAACTTTTCTTAGCTTTCTCCTCCTCTGTCTGCTTACGCTTCTTTTCCTTTTCCTCAGTTCATCGAATTCTTTCCTCAGCCTTTCTTCTTTGTTCTATTTCTTTTTCCCTTTTTTTCCTTTCTCTTTCCTGTTTTCGCTTTTCCTTCTCCTCAGTTTCACACTTCTTTTTCTCTTCCTTCACTTTATAAAGTGAACAACACTCATCGCTAGTGAGAACACGTGCTGATATCGTAGTAACATCCCTTACCACAGATAAATTCAATAGATTGGTGAATGGTAAATGTAAATTTGAGGAAGCAACAGGAGGTGTAACTTTGGTGAGTGATACAGTACTCGAATTTGCAACTCCAGTACATGTGGTGACTGCACCAGGAATCAATAATCCACGTTGTGTAGTGACTCCGACTGGAGGTGATCCAGTGGGTGGTGTGGTACCTGAAAGTTAAACAATACAGGTATGTAACATCACAAATACAAATTAGGCATGTAAAGTGAAATTCCCCCCCCCCCACCAAAAAAAATAAAATAAATAAATAAATAAATAAATGATTACTACCACAAATATTGAAGGATATATGAGTAGAATGGCAGCAGTCAAACTGAAATGGAGACGTAACTTGAAAAGTTTGAACCCTAAAATATCAGTTACAAAGACAAATGAGTGAATTTTGTTTCCTATTGTTGTTTTTTTTGTTTATAGTCAGTCCATAGATTTGAAGTTCTATTCTTCATTAGACAGCACTTAGTTGGGGGACATTTGGGACAAACTTTTTTTCTATATGAAACCATTTACAGGAAAACAGGGCACAACGCGGCCTCCATAAAAAAATTAACTGTTTTTGAACTAACATATTTTATCAGCATCAAGTTTGATTGCCTTAGCCGTTCACAATACATGACCTAATCAAATTCCCTTGGTAGGCTTATTGGATTCAATTGATTATTATTCCCCAACATTCACGTGTGCTGCATTGAGCTCAATTTTATCGTAGATAGTCTCACATGATAACATAGGTTTGTATGCAAATGAAAAATCATAGCTCGGCCTAAGTCACTATAGCTACTTATATCTTTCTGTCGAATTATCTGGGATTAACAAAAAATGCGATCTGCCAAAAAATCATTTAAAAATTACATGTGTACAGACCTCATGCTACCAAAAAAAAAAAGTTTTCTGAACAAAATTTTGGTCTTCAGAAAAAAATATATGGAGAGTTCTTATCACTTAATGAAAAAATATGTTACTGCAAAATGCCATTAATTCTTACTTGAAATCTGAGTAGTGGATCCAGAGGCCATAGGGACTGTGATGTGAGAAAGGGATCCAAGGGGCTTGGTACTTGCTACGACATCTGCTGTGACGAGCAAACTTGATCCCAGGGGTGTGGTACCTGCTACAACATCTGTTGTGATGTACAAACTAGATCCTAAGGGTGTGGTACATGCTATGACATCTGTTGTGACGTGCGAATTTGATCCCAGGAGTGTGGTACCTGCTAAGACTTCTGTTATGACGTGCGAACTTGATCCCAGGGGTGTGGTACCTGCTACGATATCTGTTGTGACGTGTGAACTTGATCCCAGGGGTGTGGTACCTGCTAAGACATCTGTTGTGATGTGTGAACTTGATCTCAGGGGTGTGGTACCTGCTAAGACATCTGCTGTGACATAAAGAAGTGGATCCTGAATGTGTGGTTACTGCGATTTGAGTAGGAAATTCAGTGAGTGTTGTAACAGCCAGGGAATTGTGGTGTTCTGGAACATTGTATTTGAGCCATTCTGTGTACTCAGGATCAACTTAGTCATATCCTTCTTCCAAACGTTGAGCAAAAAGAATAAATAAAACCTTTTGTTATCTAATTTCTGACATTACTAATTTAAGTATATAATGATAGGAATTTTATGGGGTCCTCAGCCTCTCCAGACCTGCCCTCAGTCTCTTGTGTCATGCAGTGTTGGATCTAGAGACTTCAATGTGAATTTATGATTTTTTATCTACAAGTGTTTTGCTTGAAATATAAGAAACTTCTTGTGAAGTGACTTGTGCCAAAAGCAATCTCCTAGGCTTAAAATTACCTACTAGTATGTCACAAACCTAGATAATGCTCTAGTAATTCTGAGCAATTTTACTCATTCTTTAATAGAGCTATTTCATCACGTGACCTTGGTGGCGTTAACGCACACGCGCAAATTAGCTGGTGTACAGGTGTTCTTGGCAAGTGAAGCCATGGAAATTTCAAGGTACACACTGAAACACTTTCAGGTGGTGCCAAAGAGCGATATTTAGAAAAGATAAACCTTCTAGGAGGCAGGGATCTCTTTTGTGGACCTCAGGGGGAGAGTACTGATTGTGTGCCACCAGTAGAAGCAAGTGATCTTGTGGCATACCTGGTTCTTACAACTAGTTTCTTGACTGCTAAGCAGTTCAAGGCTTACAAAGGCTTTGAATCATACAATCAATTTTTGTGTGTGGATGGGTGAAGGATGTTCAGGTATGGAGGAATGAAGAAAAATATGTACATAGCAAGTGGAAAGTAAGTTAAGAATACTTAATACAAATATATGTGACATGAGTAAATAACAACTTTAGGCTCGTCACTCCCAACGATTCAATGAGGCCCCATTAAAATGCTGGATTATTATTGAATACAGTGGGGAAATATGCTGTGCACATTGTGACTGTATGGCAGGTTTGGGTGAAACATGTACCCATATTAGTGCTGTTCTCTTCTATTTGGAAGCATTACATCGATTGAAAGGTACTGAAACTTGCACACAGCAAAGATGTGAATGGATAATGCCAAAATTTAAAAAAAACATGGACTACCTCCCAATTGAGCAGATTGACTTTACCTCTGCTAAAGGTAAAAAAAGGAAGCTGGATGAAGTAATTGACAGCAATAAATTACCGGAAATAAGCTCTGTATCAACACCAGATGTAGTACTTAAAGTCCCTACGAAGAAAGAAAAAGATTCTTTTTATAAAGAATTAAGTCAGGCTGGTACTAAACCAGCTATTTTATCTTTGATACCAGGATACTCTAGTAGTTATGTCCCGAAAACATTCCTTCCTGAATTTCCCTTACCCCTTACTGCACTGTATGATCCAAATTGTTTGAAATTGAGCTTTGATGAACTCCTAAAAAAGTGTGATTCAATTGAAATTGTTCTGACATCAGATATGGTCGAGTTGGTTGAGAAAGAAACCAGAGAGCAGGTTAAATCTAAGCTTTGGTACAAATATAGATCAGGACGAATAACCGCTTTTAAAATGAAATCTGCCTGTCGTACAGACCCTGCACAACCTTCCCAAAGTTTAATTAAACAAATATGTTACCCTCAGTCACTCACATTTAGAAGCAAACCTACTGATTGGGGGTGCAAACATGAAGCCTCTACTGTGAGTCGCTATGAAACACAAATGAAGGCATTACATGCTGATTTCAAAGTAGCTAATAGTGGACTAATTCTCAACGGCCAGTGGCCATTTTTTGGTGCAACACCTGATAGCAAGATATGATGTATATGTTGTGGGACAGGATATGTGGAAGTTAAATGCCCCTATACAAAGAACCAGTGACTAAATTTCTCTCCTTAAGGCAAATAGACCATAAACTAAACAATTATGATAGCATGGGGTGGTCGCGTGAGTGACAGACATATTACTTACCATTGTGGTGTACTAGATCATTTGATTCCTGGTGACGACATTGTTTTGGCAGATAGGGGGTTCAGTATTTCTGATTCTGTTGCTATGATGCAGGCTAGCCTTCACATACCTGCATTTACCAAGGGCCACTCACATCTTTCAGCAATGGAAGTGCATGACACTCGTAGCATTGCCAATGTACAGATACACATGAAGAGAGTAATTGGAATGATACGCCAGAAATATTCTATCTTGCAGTCTACTCTGCCCATTCATTCATCATGATTTAGTACACCACAATGGTAAGTAATATGTCTGTCACTCACGCAATATAATTTCTTCATGCAGTTACTGGAGCCTTCTTTACTTGAACCAGGAGTATCAAATGCTATGGCATAAATTTATTTGAGCGAGTGTACCATTTTGTGAGCAATTCTGGAAGAATGCTTGTTCTAATAAAATGTTCTGCTCTCTGTACACAAGTGTCCCAGAATTCCTGATTTTTATTTATACGCTCAATGTACAAATTGTTCTGGCCATCTTGTGAAAAAGTGCATACACAGAATTAAGTCGCAATAATCTACATTTCCAACAAAAAGTTGTGTTTGGACTTGATAATAATATGAGTGCGAACGATCTAACTGTAGATTACCATCAGGTTTCTTCTGTAAGCAGAACTTTTTATCCTCTACAGCACACTCAATACTTTCACCTCTGTGGCAAGTGTTATCTTTTGTACTACATTTTATGTGGGAGTACTGGTTCAGTTCAAGTTCACAGTGTTGTTGATGGTTATGGCTCTGAGGATTACTAGTGGACCTCCGGACTTGGAAACTATAGAATCAACCCACTCCTAACAGGACCAGGGGCTATGCTGCAAAAGTGGTGAAATTGGTTTGTTTAAATTGTCCCCAAAGTAGTAGTCTAGCATGAAATTTAGCCATTCTACTTAGCCAGAATTCCAGGGTAATAAGCAGGTTTTCACCCAATACGGCCCTAAATAAATTACTGGGACCTAAAACTCCAGAATGGAAATGAGATGGGTGCTTAATTTGATATACATGTCATGGATTCATACAGGATTTTTCGCTAGGGGAGTAAATTTGTCGAGTCGCAAAAAACAGTTAATCGTCATCATATGGTGAAGTCATGACCGTGAGACTGTGAAACAGATTTCAGATGAAGACTTGACAAACTATATTACAGTTAAGCGCCGCCTCTGAGACCATTTTTAGGGTCTTGGAGGAATTAGGCTTTTACATCGTGAGCACAGCGAGGGCACTATTTAGGGCCTGAGATACCCTAAAGACAGTAGTTCACTAGGGCTGCACAGAACTAATTTAGTATGTAGCAACTGCTATTTAACAACACAATAGGAGGGACTCTAAGCACAATTAGAGAGACACAAATTGACCAAGCCAAACTAACTTAATAGTGTTCCTCTCTGAAGGACCTAAGTAATATAAAGTTCCTCTGTCATTATACAAAAACTACAGCATCTATGCTTTAATAGGAATTGGTGTTGAAGGACCAGAACTAGAGAAATATTGATTTTGAAGAAGTATAATTACTAATCTGTAAGGTTATTTATACTGATCATTAATTTTTTTGAATAATTCAGTTGGGGAAAATTTTTAGGGGGGGGGGGGGGGGAATCACTGGGCTCCCATAATCTGTATAAAACCCTGCATGTAGAGCCCACCACACCTGACAATCCTATAGAAAATATTTCGTTCTGAAGTGTATTAACTATTTATGACCAAATAAAAGTGATTAAAATAAAAGGTAAGAGCATAACTGTAGTTTTTGCCATTCAGAATTGCAAGCATTTCATTTTTCTATTCTTCTACAAAAAATGTTTAGCTGTTGAACTCCAACAGCTCTTGTGATTTAGGTCCTCTAAGTCAGACATTGAACTCCTCTTCCTGGGGTAGCCTAAGTATTGTCTGTAAAAGGATACTTCCCAGAGGTTAGTAAGCTTTGTATTGGTTTTTCCACTAGTACTCTAAATTTGGCAAAGCATGCACAATCATGTGACCTCAAAGTCTTCTTCAGGGTCGTGTCATGGGTCAATGTCTATTGATTCACACTCAGGTATCAGTGACTCTATTGTCAGACAGGTATAGGTCTGCTCTATAGCTCACCTTTTCCAATTATCACATTCACAACTACAAATTTCTGAAGTTTTAGGGCCATCACTTATGTCTAATCAATTAATATAACCATACTCCTTGTCTGTGATTCCCGTTCTTAATACATCTTCAAGTCATCCAGAAAAGGTGTGTCTATGGTTCTTCAGAATAGTGACTACTCCCCCTACCTCAGAGCTCATGCGACAAAACAGAACAGCAGAGGGGAAAGTGCATCCTCTTGGAGCAATTATAGTGTTGGTTACGCACCCTCAGCAACCAGTAATTTGGGGAGCGATTAACCTTCTGGTAGTTAATCCAGCCCATTGCTACAGTAGACACTTGGTATGTCTATATTGACTATGTTTCCCCTCTCACCCATCCTTGGGTAAAAGTATTGTTTTACTGTGAATCATCTGCTCTAAAGTTTAGTAAATCAGACATAACAGACTGTGGGGTTAACTTTCCATCTGTGAGCCATGATGGGATCAGTTCCAGGTACCTTCCATGGTTTTTAATGACCTGAATATGATATTACCCTGAAAATACATACATAGCAAATACAGTCGATTTGGTGTAATGCGCTTCAGTTTCCAGTGGTAGGGCAACTTATAATATGTTGGCAAGTTTTTACCAACAAATGTTTCAACTTGTATCTAATAGAATGTGTTTTAGTCTGCTAAAAAATTCTTATTTGTGTTAATATGTAATTCTACATTAGTTTGTTGCAGTATAATTATATGCTGTTTATTTACTGCAGGCATTATTGGCTACTTCAGCAATTAGGAAAAATAAGAAGAAAAAGAAGGTAATTTTCACCACTGGTATTAGGATAATATAATTTTATTACATTGTGTTATCCTAAAAATGGCTCATTTGTTTTTTGTTGTTGTTGTTTTTTAAACATATTGACTATAATGTATGCGTATGTACTGCAGGCAGCATCCAAGTGCCAGTGCTGCATCAGATGGCCAAACCAGTGAGGGAAAGAAGACCGGCAAATGGAGGTGCTAATGATGCGGACCCTTCCTAGCTGCATCATGACTGACAAGACTCCACCCACTTTAAAAACGAAAGCACATCCTTTTACATGTGGCAGAACCAAATGTTGGATATCTCAACCATTTGTAGTTTGTATAGTTGTGAAGGTTTTAGTCCAATCCTTCTTTAAAAATAAATCCTGTAATACTTAATTAATTGTCTTCTAATTCTTCAACAGATAGTTTAGTTAAATATCAATAAGAATAATACATTAAATAACATCAAGATAACATCAAGATAACATAGAACCACAAATGATATAATAACTAACCACAAAGTTATTAAGTTTACACAAAATAGTTGCTAAGGTATATCTAAACAATCTCTAAGGCAGCTGCTATTTATACCCTGAGGTAGCTGCTACCAGCAATTTCCAAATGACCAATAGGAATGTTCCACAACTGCCAGCTAGTAGCACAGTGCAAATTAAGAATAAGTTTCTCATGGATTAAAAATAGTTTTATGTGCGGGACTGATCCCCACAATAGTCACTTATTTAAATGAAATTATACTGCACTATTTCAGAGTAGCATGAGCAGTACTCAATGGGAAAGTTAGATCATTTATATAAAGGAATAGAATAGAGGACTTGCATGATGACGTCACCATACATCCCGCCACGCCCACTGATGATATCACCTGCTAACCTGTTCCATAGAAAATGTATTAATTTTCACTACCGCTTGCTCTTTTTTCAACTTTTCTATCAGCAGTTAGTAAATTTCATAATAAAGCTATTCCTGTAATTTGGAAGCTCTGTGCAGCCTGGCGCTGGTGCTACAGCAAAAAATAGACCAAGGGTCAGCAAAACTAATACATTTTCTATGGGATGCGGTGTGCAGTGATACCATCAGTGGGCGTGGCAGGATGTTACGTGATGTCATCATGCAAATCCCCTATTGGTCCCTTTTCCCAAGTACTGTCACATATAAATGTCTATTGTAGCACAGTTTGTAGAAAGTTTGTATTTGATCCTGGTAGCTATTATGTTTGAGTTATTTAAACAATGACTATAGTCAGGACAACACAAGCATAAAAAATGATGACGTTTAGCTTAAATAAAACATCTATATTCTTCTCTTCATTGCACACTTGCTATACTTGGATTGACAGAAAGTTTCAAGAGTGACCCTAAATTGCAGCAGTACTCTCCGGACAAAGTGGTACTCTAACAGGAAAAACACTTGGAGAGGGATCATGATAAGCATTCCGCCAGCTAAATGGTAAAGGTCGCTGACACCAAAAACGGAAAACGGAGAACAGCTTAGTAGTCTGGCGTAGTCGACCCTATACCGTCTCAGTACATGGGAAGGAGACAAAGAACGGTTAAAATTATGAATGAGGTAACAAACGGAAAAGGTTTTGGTTGAAATGGAACCTTACACCCTATGTTGCACGCAGTCATCATGACTAGAGGACCCCATATACCTATACTTTATTATGTACTGAACAGTAATACCTGTCAATATTTTCCCACATCACCTGTGTTCAGAGTTATCACGCTGGGTTATCGCATCTGTTTACTGCACAAGAAACAGTTGCTATGGTATTCACACATGAGCAGTACATAATAAAAGTATTATTCATTGGACACCACAGAATATCACTATCTATTGGCCGTATTTATGCTTTGTGTCTGAGGCACTCATGTAAATGCTAAGATTAAGAAAATCTTAGCTAATTAGCTAATACTTGTTAAGATGCAAAACATGCTACATATTAAATAAAGAGTTACATAAAAGAACTATAGAATTGTTCACTTCCTTCCATCATATAAACTTTGCCAGATACATTAATGCAAGTACAATCATACAAACTGCGAGGTAATCGTCCTGCTTCGACCCACATATCAGTCTCCGAGACATAACGATGAATGGTTGAAATAGCTTTTTTATTCTCCACGTCTTTACCACCAGCTGCAAATAGATTCATTCCAATCTTGATAGGACTGAAATGTGTGTAATCTAGCGAAGTTAGTTTTTTCCAATTTGTATGATCTGATGCAGAGTCTGAAGTGAGAGAATTGAGAGGCATGCTATAGACATGACGATCCAAGCCTATTTCAGCACTCCAACCTCCCATTATATACCAGTTATTTCCTATGGTAATTGACTTCATATTAGTTCCTTTTGTTGGAGCCAATACGGAGGACCATTGCATATTTTTCACGTCAAGAATTTCCATAGTGTCTAGAAATGTCAACTGGTGACTACCTCCAGCTACAATTAACCAATGTTGATACGATGTAGCGATAGGAGACCAGCGAGGTACAGGCATAGGAGGAAAGGGGCGTATCCAACGCTCATTCTCGGGCTGCCACTCTCCTAGTTCATCGCTAACGGAGCCGTCTTTACGCTGTCCTCCAATGAGAAGCAGCCTGTTGTTGAAGTTTGTCATGGCAAATGTTCTGGCCCTATAGGCGGGAAGAGTGTCCCATTCCTGAGATTCTATGTCGTAAGTCATCACCACATAGTCCATGTCTTTCCTGTCTGCTCTGCCTCCACCCACGTACACTACTCCATCCATCTCCACTGACTGGATGTGATCCCTCATAGCCACTGGCATGTCCGGACTGCGCCTCCAGTCCAATACTGATTGGAGCTCCTATGATTATGTATACAAGTATGTAGTCAGAGATTGATTTCGCTACAATGTTTATGCTAGTGTGACAGTATAAAGTGTAATCCTCATTGCCATTTTATGGATAGTTCATTGCTAGAGATGCAGCTGAAGTTGTGAAATGGTGTGACCAATTTGCTAGAATCTATTGTTATAGCTATCCTCCTTACCGCTTACATTGTTCAAAACTCGATTGTCACCGCCACATGTTTTCTCTTCGCTTGTAATTACAGAGTTTGCAGCTCCTTCTTTCTCTGGTAATAGGTCTAGTAGTCTTTTAGATCGTCTGACAGACTTGTCCTGAGTCCAGCGCTTCTTTCTCGTCTTCGGCATGACTGATTAAACGCCCACTTTGAGTAGTCTGGCGGAGCCGACCTTTTACCTTATTTGTTGGTGACCCCCCCCCCCCCCCCCCCCCCCCCCCCACAAAACAAAAAAAAAAGCCCGCCCCCCCCCCCCCCTTCCCCCCCCCCACCACAACCGCCA
>WLWI01003286.1_pt1 | contig 13872 bp, 8 predicted proteins | sample 6701501 | NCBI WGS metagenome assembly WLWI01 (sample SAMN12718690, study PRJNA515312) | sponge metagenome | isolation source: marine sponge | host: Mycale hentscheli | place: New Zealand: South Island, Marlborough, Capsize Point | collected 2014-11-01
ATATTTGAATGTGTTATTGTTAGAGTGGAAATGACGTAGACAGAAAATACCGAATAAATAATATTTTTTTTTTTTTTTTGGTATGGGGGGGTGGGGGGGGGGGGGGGGGGGGGGGAATAAAAGAATAGCTAATTCTAAAAAATTGAGCATAAATGTGGCAGGCCCTATAGCTACACAGCTGCAATAGCTGGGTTTTGAGTGGATGAAGTTAAATAAATATAATATTCAGCTGCAGCAATGGGATGTGGAATTAGAGACTGGGATGTGGACTTAGAGAAGGAGACATGGAGTTAGAGACTGGTATGTGAAATTATGTTCTTGTACGTTGAGTTAGATTTTGGTGTATGAAGTTAATGTGACAGGGTGAATTAAAGAATTACTGACAGTAACCCAATGGATACAGTGCAGGCCAGCTTAGAGACCTGGTAATATTGTTGCCAGCCCCACCTCCTAACTATACAAACCACATATGCTGGTCAAGCATGTACACCTCATTCATTGAACTGAGCATGCTCATTAGAACTGACTCCTCATGTTGTTGTTGTTTTTTTGCTTCTTGTTCCCTTTTTTCTTGTGTGTGCCAACCTTACTTCTACTATGGTTTTGTGGTTTCTTTTTTCTGTATCACTCAGTGTGTGTATATTGCCTAATGACTATTGTAACTTGAATGTGCTGCTGTGTCGGGGGACATTGGAATAGTCATTTGGGTTAGTGTAACTAGAAGCCTAGGAACTGCTTACTGGATTTACACCCCAGCAGTTATTTTCTAAGACAAGGCATTTCCACACACGTTCAAGCCACAACATAATTTGTTCCTTCGAGCTGGATCATCACAGTCGCTAGAAGCCTGACAATTCGAATCAGAGACTGCCTTACCTCTGTGCTGCGACTAGCTTGACTTTGCAGGACTGCCAGCTAAAGCTCCTACTGACGGGTAGCGGCGGTGTGCTTGTCGTATGTCATTGGATTGCTGCCTTCCAGGATACAACTTATCCAATTCTCATGGGCTTTATGTGGTCGGTCTTCCAAGGAAGAAACCAGCCCAGTCTGTTGGGGAGTCATGACAGCTGGCTTTATGCCGTTATAACAACAATAAGAAATCACTCCTGAAGAAAGGACAATGGAAACCTTTCATGAATGACTGAATGAGTACAGGCTTCTGGGTCATGCTGAGTTGGTCATTGAATGACGTTGTATTGTCTGGACCATCTTTGTACCCTTTACTTTCAAAGGTCATTGCTCAATTCCGAGTTCATAAATGTTCAAGGAGATTAGTCTGAAGGAGCAAGACAGAGACTTGCATTGGTTTTTACTTGAGAATTCTGAGTGCCAGATACAAGACTGGCGTATAAAGCATGCCACATTAGGCATCACCTCATCTCCATTTCTAGCATCCAGTGTCTTACTCCAGATTGCCACTGACTATGTAGATCAGTTCCCTCAAGTTGCAAGAGTTGTTCAAAACTTGTTTTACATGGATGATTGCCAGTCAGGTGCATCCACAGTGGAAGAAGCTGCTCAACTGAAATCTGACCTCAATACTATGCTTTTATTGGGCTGTTTGACCTTACAGAAATGGTAATCTTACTCTGCTGAACTCTTTGAGCAGATTCCAGTCAATGTCAGGGAAACAGACAACTCCCAGCTGAATATCTCCTTCCAATTGTCTTAAGACATTGGGTCGTTATTTGAACTCCAAATCAGACACTCTCGATGTCTGCAACCCTGTCCTAGCTGATCTGAGTGCTCCAACAAAACGAGAGGTTGCTTCAACTGTTGGGAAAACATTTGACATTGTGGGATGGTATGCACCTTCAATTGTGCTTATCAAGATTCTTCTCCAGCAACTTTGGAAAATCAAAATATTGGGTTGGGATGAGACTTTACTGCCGTCTTTGTTACCTACCTGGGACATATGAATAGATATTACTCCTTACAACAACTATATCACTACCACATTGTGGTTTTGGTGCTTCCTTCAGAAGTGCTACAGAGTGGATGTGGCCAAGGAAACTCGACTAACTTCTTCTGAATTGGAATTTGCCGGGTGCTTCTTTTACAATTGAGTCAACAGATGACGCATCCTGATGAATTGTCAAACTTCGACTTGGCCAACTAATTGCATTCTGTTGACGCTGTCAGCACTCATTAGTTCTGATGGGTTACTGTGGGTCAGCAGACTTGATCATTCTCATGTGTCACATTCTATCAAGCATCCTATAATTTTGCATAAATGTTCTGCTGTGTCTAAGTTGTTAGTGTTGCAGGTACACTGCGATGCTGGACATGCTGGAGTTGGGACCTTGCCAGCCATCCTATCCGAGACATATCACATGACTGTGCTGAAGTTTTTCCTGAAGCAGATCATATATATGATCTGTCAGAAGACATATTACTTGGACAGCAGGTCAGATAATGGGACCACTTCCTGCGGAACGGGTCAACCCAGCTCCTCCCTTCACACACGTCAGAGTCTATTATGCTGGATCCTTTTATATAAGAGATAACCCATGAAGAACCTTTATAGTCAAAGTTTATGATGCCTCTTTCTCTGTTTTTCAACCAAAGCTATTCATTTGTAGCTGGTTAGCGATCTCACATCAAATGCGTTCATTGCAGCAATGACACAATTTGTCTCCAGAATAGGCTGCCCTTTGACTTTATTATATGATAATGGCACCAATTTTGTTGGTGCTAATAAGGAGCTCAAGGCTTTTGTTGCTATGCTGCGGGCTAATAAGACACCAGATGCTGTGCATCATTTTTCCTCTTCTCGATCTATCAAATGGAAGTTTTCTCCAAGCAAGTCTTCACATCTTGGCGGACTGTGGGAGGCTGGTGTGAAATAACTTTGCAAAAATATCGTGGGTTCACACACCTGTACATATGAGGAATTCAGCACAATCCCCTTGCTGAAGTCGAGGCCATTCTTCACAGCGGACTCCTCTTGCTAGAGCATTCTACTTCTCCTGATGGTGATAGATTCATCACAGCTGGACATTTATTATTGGGTGTCCACTACATGCTCTCCCTCTTAAGGTCGATTCTCGATCAAAGATTCAATTAGAGATGTTGGAATTTAGTCAAAAGACTGTCAGCCGACCTGTGGTAGCACTGGCACTGTACCTATTTTTATAGACTCTTCAGAGGAGGCACAAATGGAAGACGAGAAGGCAAAACCTAAAGTCAAGTGACATTGTACTACTAAAGGAATCAGAAACTTTCCGAAAACTTTGGCCCATGGCTTACATCATTGAGACTCATCCTGGGTCCGATGGACTTGTTCTTGTTGCTACTATCTTGTCCAAAGGTCTTCGTAAAAATAACAGTTCATCAACTGGTGCCTCTGATCAGAGTAGACAACAAACCAGCTTCTCTCACATGGGAGTGTGTCCGGGCCTGCTGCAGACAGATAGTGAATGTGTCAAAATTGTGATGTCCAGATGTTGGAAGTAATGTACTCATAGATACGGGAAGTTCTATAATATTATTAGTTGATGTTTGAAGTGATTTGATTTGCTTTGGAGTCCTAAGAAGTATTTTACAGAATAAATGATTGCTCATTTGGTGACTTTGGGAAACTCAAAGGAAATTGTGAAAATCTAAAACAGTTGCCATGAAATTGGTCAGATGCAACAATTTTTTCATGCATTATATCTAGTATAGAATTCTTGGGTATGTAAAATTATTTCTGATGCCCAGTGGAGGCCAGATACATTGCAATAATTCCAAATGGATACATATTAACTATTGACCATGAAGGAAATGTATTACATTGTAGAATTCATTTATGATTGTATTTTTCAGTTCAGACATTGCAAAATTGAAATTATGCTGCTTCTGCTCAAATTAAATATAGCTCTGACTTAGTCAGAGTTATTGTATACTGTGTTGCATAATGTAAAGAGTGAGGTTCTCATGCAACAGATTTAAATATGTAATAGTATTTGTTGTTTTTTTTATTTTTTTTAATAAAGTAGCTAACTACAGAGCTTTAGGAGTGTTTATAAATCTTTCTCCCAAAGAATTACGAATTATGTTGCTTATATTTTTCTGCATTCACTGGGTCTGGAAAAGTTAATCAAACTTACTTGATATCCCAGAACCAGTGTTGTTTTGGTTTATCGATTCCAGACTTTCTTAGTTTTAGTTATTCATACTAAAAAAATATCTTGAATGCTTAGTTTTAGTTTTTTTTACCAAATTCTCCCTGAAGATTTAGTTAGTTTTTAGTATTTCTTCAATACCATGTAGAAGATTTAGTTAGTTACTATCAATTGTCTTAGTTTTAGTTAATTTATGTTGCCTCTCAAATTCTGCAATGATGAGACTCCTTAAAGAAAGTTGTTCATGTAGTTTTCCCAAAGAAAAAAAATGGCATATTTCTGTGAAAACGTGGGTGGTATTATTAATAAAGTATAGTATTTGTTTTATTTTTATTATTGAATTTACTGTCTTCTAAAATAATTAGTTTTAGTTTTTTCATATTCTCTACAGCTTAGTTTTAGTTATTCTTACCAAAAGTAAAATACCCCAAAACTAAGGGGTTTTGGTTTTAGTTTTAGTTAACTAATACAACACTACCCAGAACTAGGTCATTGGTGCTCTAGCCTGGACTACTGAAAGTTAGTGACTTTTAAATGTCATCAATTATTGTTTTCAGATTGTCATCAGTTGATTAAATACTTTCATTTTCAGATTGAGCTACATTCAAACTGTATTCATAATACTCAGACATGCTTTGTCATTATAGCTGTTATTTTTATATCATAACTTGTGTGCTCTCTAAGATGATTTTCAAACAAAGTTGGCTCAGATAATTGAAGCCGCAGATTGTAGTCGAGCACAGTACACACTTCCATTGATAATTGCTGGGACTTACTGCTTGTGAAGCATTCTGTAATGTGAATCACAGAGATTGGTTTCTTCACTGCCAGTGTCTGGTAAACAAGTATTCAAGCAAACCTGAATTTCCAGTTACTTTGATTGTTGCATCGAGAAATGAATGAATTGTAAAAACTTTCACATCAAAATAGGTATAAACTATTGGCCTGTGCGCATGCTTGAGTTAATTAGCTCAGACGCAATTGCAAGAAATAAATAAAATAAATTCTGGGGGAAAAAGTGGAGGGGGGGTGGGGGAGGGTTGGAGGAAAATAAATTAGGGAGAGAGGTACAGTAAGAGGGATAAATTTTAGGGCTTTGATATCTGTATGAAACTCTGTCACCTGTTTGTTGGATATGTATGTATGCATGTATGTATGTGTGTATGTATGTATGTATTTATGTAAATACCTTTGATTAATTAATATTAGGCAATATACCATACACACAGATTATACACACCGTATATTTTTTGTATTTTAGATTGAGTCAGATATTGAGTGTTTTGCTCACATCACTTTCTTCCCAATATTTGTTCATAAAATGAAGAGGCTCAACAGCATGGCTTGATGTGTTGTCTGTAGTATAGTTACTTAACTGTTTAAAAATGTATCATGAGATTTTGCTTCTTTCGATGAGCTAGCCAAAATAATAACAATAATAATTATAGTAATAATAAGTAATAATAATAATAATAACAATAATAATAATAATAATAATAAATAATAATTATAATAATAGTAATAATAAGTAATAATTTTAATAACAATAATAATAGTAATAATAATAATAATAATAATAATAATAATAATAATAATAATAATTGCAAAATGAGTAAAAAAAGTCTATGTTGTAGCCAGGATTAAAACCTAGGTTCCAAGCTTCACAGCTTCTAGTGCTCTAACTACTATGATTATGGGGCAGCACTATCTGACCCGTAAGGGTCAATAATGCTACAATTAATTAATTAGGTATATAGAAGGCCACGCATTGTCTCTATTATTACCTAACTGCTATGCAGGAAAAGGGTATGGTAAATAACTCAGCTTAATTTCATCTGTACACTCAGCATCATATCTCTTAAATAAATCCAATGATCTTGGGAATGATGTGTGTAATTAAATAGGCCATCCATGGCATCCCTATATTATGCGTCATTGATAGTTAATGCTCAGATATTGTTTAGCATGTATGATATCCACCTTTGGAGATGATTAGTATAGGCTATATACTAGACTTTTCCCTGTATAGCAGTTAGGTAAAGGGTCTGGCTAGCGCACTAAGCCACCTGCAATATTATTTATAAAACACAAAGCCAAAATAACAGATTAGAAATATTTTATTACTATTATTGTTATTATTATAATCATTATTATTTAAATTAGCTGATGTAACTCAGCTTATGGTATGAACTCACATCAATTGTCTTGATAGATAATCCTGTTTGCTGAGAAGCTTCTTGGCGCATAGCGAGGGTAGAAGTTTTGCAGCTTATGCATCAAATTTTCTTTCAGTTTCTCCTAGATCGTCGATCTGAAAGCCTAGTAGTGCAGCACAGGTACCGGAAATCTTTTTGGTACCGGTAATTCGCTTTATTGGAGCTTAGTGGTCACAATATAAGCAAGTTGACCCGCGCGAACCCCGGTGATGTGTTCTTGAACTAAGGTCGTAATTGGGTAAGGTTGTCATTGGGTAAGGTTATTGGGTAAGGTTGTAAGGTCGTCATTGGGTAGGTTGTAAGGTACCGTATTAAATCATGGTCGACTCAGTTCTTGACAGAGATTTAAAGCCGTTTATTCTAAATGAGCAATTGCGGGAAACGAAGAAGGATCAGAAAAGTGCTGCAGCCTTAGCTGCTGGATCCTACGGTTTCGTTTATGAAGTCAAAGTTGGAGAGATGTTGTGCGCAGCCAAAAAGCCTCACACCCTGTTATGTAAAGGTGTCAACGAAGACGAGAAGAGGCGGGTAATTGATAATTTTAAAAGGGAATGTCTTGTTCTTAGTAAGTTGAGACATCCCAACATAGTTCCCTTCTTGGGAATATACTATGGGAGTAAAAGCAAAGATGACATTGCCATGGTGATGCTAAAGATGGAATGTGATTTAGCTGATTTCCTGGAGAAGCAATCAAAAATAAATGATTCAATGAAAATTTCAATTTTAAAGGACGTTTCTTATGGCCTTGTGTATTTACACGAATTCCATCCTCCAATCATTCATCGAGATTTGACGGCAAGAAATATTTTGCTTACAAAAGGGGCACAAGCTAGAATAGCTGATGTTGGTGTCTCCAAGTTAATGGATGAAGCCGCATTTGCTGCAAACAAGCATACCACTGCTCCTGGTAATTTGCATTACATGCCACCTGAAGCTCTAATGGAAGAACCTAAGTACAGTTTTAAATTGGATATTTTTTCCTTCGGTCATCTTTGCCTCCATGTGCTAATTGAAGACTTTCCTGAAGTTTTTGAAGTCAAAATCACTTCGTCGATGACTGAACAGGGTAATGTACAGAAGTCAAAGCGCAAGAAAAGCATGGATAAAGTAACACCTGATCATCCTCTACTTCCTCTCATTTTTCAGTGCCTAAATGATTATCCAGAAAGAAGGCCTACAACTAGATCATTGAATTCAAGCATTATTATGCAGGATAAGGTATGCGTTATATTGTAGCAGAAATTTGATTAAAAGCAAATTCTGATGTATAACACAGTTGTTTTGAACTTATATGATGGTATTTTATTAATGAAGCCTTGTCAATAGTGGGTGCATTTAAGGAACTGATCTGATTGGGTACATTATATAGTAAGTGTAAAAATTAATGTGCCACTTTTTGGATCATAGAACGGCCGTAGTACTGCGTGACTGTTGATAAAAAATGGTAAAAAAATGGGATATCGCGTACTGTTAAATGGCTGCATTTTTGGAAAACGGATGAAAAAACGACAAATCGTTCATATAATATAATGCTGTTCTTTTTTTAGCTATGGCGTGCACACAGATTTTCTGAGATGGCACGGCATGCGTGCAGAGCTCTCAGCTAATAGCTCGTCATAGAGCTGGTGAAGATAAGTAAAGGTTCTCTATGTTCTGTGAAGCTTGTTACTGTTACTAAGTTTGTCAAACCAGTAAGTATTTTATCGAATTGTGTTCAGTTCAGCTGTCTAGCTATCACATTTTTTTAAAAAATTTGTTGTATTCATTAAGTGTCTCAACTGCATTTACTGTTTGGCTATTAGCTGTATAATTAGTAGGTTTTCGGGATACTAGCTCTAATACTTTCAATTTTTACTTTGGTTGCCTTTTTGGTAAACACAATGACAGCAGTGAATGTCAGGTAATACTTTTATTTTATGAGAACAGCTATCACAGTATACTATTGTGACGAGATGATAATTACATGACAACTCAAATTTTTAATGATAGTTATGTATATTTATGTCACTTCTCTTCCAGTACCTCACTATGGTACAATTCCAAGTCTATTGTGTGGAAATTCCAGAACTTTGTAGCAGCAACTCTCAAACATCTTCTCTGAATAGCACGGCACAACTTCCAAGCATTGGTTGGGCAGACTAAGCAGCTTCATTGTTATGTTGCTAAAAACATTTACAAAATAATTTTATATCTAAAGATTTTTTGTTTATAATTTTAATCAGCAAGTACTACATGAAATTAGCATTTTATTCATGTTTTCAATTTCTTTAATGTATTAGCACTACAATTACTACGACCATTTCATAGAAACAGTGCAGTCATTGTACAGCCGTACTACGTTAGCACGGTTCATTAAAAAGAAACGGGTGAACAACGGTAATGGTTCTTCTGTTCTTCTGTTCTATGGCCATTCTACGATCCAAAAACTAGCAAGTTTTTTTGACGTGTACTGAAACTTACCTGACTGACCTAGTACATTTTTGGTCATGCAATTTATAGGTGAGTCGTAAGAATTTGTTCAGTTTATTGTACAAACAATATAGCAGTACTCACTTTTGTAGTATATGCAGTGTTTGATACAGAGATCCCCACCCCCTCCCCCACCCTTTGCTCTTAAGCAATATTTGATTTGTCTTACTCAACCACATATTATTAATCCTCATTGCGCTTACACTTGAGGATTATAGTAGTATCTCTCATGGTCATTCATTCATTGACTGTGTAACAGTGGTTCTTGTTGATGACGGCTATTTATACCTTTAGAGAAGAGGAACTCAGACTAAAGGACTATTTCAGTCTTGTAAAGTTACCCTTTTTAAATTTGGCTTAGTTTTTAAAAGTGAGAAAAAAAGCAAACACTATGATAAGTACTGTTAAGTGGCAACTCCCATTCATTCTTTTACCTGCCTAGAATTACAAATGCAGGTTCAAATGTTCTATGTGTTCTAGTTCCAGTGTTATCTTTTCATTTGGTGTGTCTTATGTTAAGAAGTGTCTGTTGCTGGAGGTGTGTTTTTTCATCAACTGTAGGTAAATGCCTGCTTATCAGAAAGTGCCCTACTGTGAGTGTTCGTGTAACATGCATGTCAGGAAGTTCTAATGTTCCTTTGGTTACCACACATACATTTTATTGGTTTCTGAAAAGCCACAACAAGTTGTCGGGATTGATTTCCTCACTCTGTAAGGCTAAAGTTGTCCACACTAAACAATAGCTAACAAAATTGAATAAGCTAGATTATGTTAAAAATAAAATATTTATATTTCAATTAGCACTATCAGTAAAGAATTTTGTTTGATTTCAATCAATACACCATATGTTACTAACAATATAAAGTTTCATTATGCAAGTTCCAATAACATTATTCTCTATGTTCACAATAATAGCTAATATTTGTTTGAAATACAGCCAGAATATATTTTGAGTTCAGTGGAAGGATAAGGCCTGGGTTAACTTATACTAAACTTCAAACCAGCCGGAATCTTCAATATCTGATAGCACGCTTTAGTCTGCACGTTTATATTTATAGAGAGCTGCTGTAGGAATTCTAATAATGCTGCTGGGGCAGACCAAATTTCTATGTTAAAGAATGTAACATAGGCTAAGCTACATCTGGACAATAATATTCTTCAAGACTGGTACATTGTTTTTATGCCTACTATATGTTATTATATATTATTATATATCACTTGCGGAGGCTTTTTTAGTAGGAGTGCTGCAAACTTCCTACTGATACATGAAGATCTATGTTTTGTCTACTGATTATGTGGACTCAGTCTTTATGAACCTATAATGACATGTTGATTGTTAGCTTCATCGGTACATGCAGTCACTTTAACCCCTTACATATTGATACTCACTTAATTTAAGAATAATTGTATGAGAGGGATTGAGCTCCCTGCATATTGTATTTTGTACCAGTTTCAAGCCATTATCTTAATTCTGGGTTAGATCTAAAGTTTTTTTTGTAGTATATGAAAGTCTTTATGGAGTTGAGTTCTTAACTCTTTATCTTCCAAGTGGTAGTTGTGCCCCATGGTATGGTATTAAATAGTAATGCCTCCCCTTAAAGAATTCTAAAAGAAATTGTTGGTTTATTAGCTGCTCAGTAAACATATGGTTTTGAGTAGCTCTTTTGATGCTTTTTTAGACTTTCTTTTTTCTATTTTTTACGAATTATTCGATCAGCCACAAGTCTCGTACAGGATTTTTTTTTGGAAAAGAGAGATTTTGGTAGTAAAAGCAGAATTACCTTTTTTTGTTGTGCGCAAAAAACAACAACTGTTTTCAAACATTTTTCGAAAATAATTACTTCAAGTACAGGAAAAGATAGTGAAGAAGAACGAATAGGTTCTACCTTCAGTGAATTGTTGTTTTGTTTTTGAGACAATCAGAGTAAGTGATATCATACATTCAGTTGGATGTAGCTACAAGTAATATATTATTTAAGGCTATAAGAGCATTTAAAAAAACAACAACTTGAGAGGGGTCAAGTTAACATGGTTGAAATTTCAGGGTTTTTTTTTCATTGCTGTTTAATTGATTATAGTGGCCATAAAGATCATGATAATTTTCAGGGGGGGGGGCAAATTTCCCTTATAAAGACCTAACAAAATCCCTGAAAGAAATTAATATACTGAATTGTTAGATAAATTCAAACAGAATATTTCTTTCGATGATTGAGTTGAAATTAAACATAATTGGCAGTTAGAACTGAGAAAATGTGCTGTTATTGGAATAATTACTGCATAAATACTGTAAAGAGACTAAACTTAGTGAGCTCATTTATGAATTATTTTGTATAGGCTGAAATATTCAAGAACGACTTTGAGGAGGAGCGCAAAGATTGTGAGAGAGCACAAGGAACATTGGTTACTCATACGAATAAAAAAAGTTACACAAAAATGTTTGAGGGACAAATAGCTGAATTAAATCAGGAAATAGAAAGACAGAAGGGCATGGTCAACTCTCAGAAGATACAAATAGCACAAATGGCAAAAGAAATGAAGTCTAAATCACATGTACAGACATTGAAAGAAGTCATAGGTGGAATGAAGGAAATGGTTGAAGAGCAGAGTCGAAAAATTGGTTACTACAAAAATAAAGTACCTAAGCTGGAATCAGAAATTCAGGGATACAAGAAGGTGCTGAAAGAAATGACTTATCAGAAAGTCATGGAGTTAAGTAAACTAAATAAAGAAACTATCAAATTAAAGGATCAAGTATGTTTATTGCTAAATATTAATTAAATATTTCCTTTAATGTTTTATGTGTTACTCAAATTTCATGTTTACGAAATCTTGTTATGAAATTATTAATAAGTGCTAATTTTAATTAGGCATTTTTGAACATCCTTGTAGTGACAAGTGTATGTACCTGTACTAAGTGGTAGTTCTGCACTTCTACACTCACAGGTTTTGTAGCTTTAGTAGCTTACCTTTACCCATTCAGAGCATTCAGCCTTTTGTTTTTGGCATTATAATTAGTAGCTAGTCAATATCTTTCAAAATTTGTGTGCATCAAAGCTGGTACAATCCTGGACCATAATTGGTCCTCTTTTACCTCATTGGCACACCAGTTCAACATTTACCAAGTATGACTGTGCAAATGAGCAAACATTTATGAAATCCTTTGTTATTATGGTATGAAAGTTAGACACACACAACAATAATTCTGAATAATTCTGTGCATTGCCTACAGCTATAGCTTCCTTTGTTCCAACTCTAATGCCCTCCACTGGGGCATTTACTTGGACAAATTATAATTTATAATTTTATTCGTGCATTATATATCGGATCATTTACGTATTAAATTTTAACGGTATCACTTATAGATAATGAGGATTTGTCTTACTCTGCTGTTTAGTTAACAGCAGTTTGGATTGGTATCCAAATTTATAGGTATTTTAACTTACAAGAATGTTGGTGTGGATTAAAACTTATCCGACATAAATACTCGTTATAATTAAATAGCCTTATTTCTCTAACACTAAGACTGCTGACCTGAATATTTAATAGAAAGCTTGAAACATGAAGTTACCAAATAGGCAACACTTTTTTGTTCAGACGCTTTGGTACTTCCTGCGTAAATCACAGGACATGTATTGTATTATTTATTCACAGTTCCTTGTACAGTACTTAGTGTGAAGCAGTACTTTCCCGCCAGTTCTGATGGATAAAATACCGTTTTGACCTGAGGTTTTGAATGTTATTAACACAGAATTTCTACTTCTGTTTCAATACTTACTGTACCAACTGAACTTGAGCATACTAGCAAAACATTGAAAAACTAGGTATTACCAACTTATCTCACTTGAATTATATTGAAATGAAAGAGACTGTTGATGCGAGTAAAACACCACTTTAGATTTCGCAGCAAATCCAATGTCTTTTTGTGCACTATAGTTCAAGGGATGGCTTAGTTACTCATGATAGCATTATCGTGAAGTATTTAGTGGAACTTAAATTGGTATAAAAATGGAGGATTGAATTAGGGATTTTGTGTAATGAAGTTCTTGAGTTAATATCAACATTTCTCACACATGTAAATGATGGTTGTTAAATACTAGGTCAGTCATGCTACTACTAGTCAAGTTGCATATGCAAATGCTTTGGAAAGGACAAAAGAAAGATTGGCTAATGTAAAATTAGAATATCAAGGTTTAAAGAAAGCACACCAAAAGCTGCAGAACCAGGCTAAAAAGAAGGAAAGAACTAAGACCATTAGTAAGCATACATCATCAGCTTCTATGGAAGAGCTGGATGAGTCTTCATTTCAAAATTTATACGATATGGAAGTGCAAAGAAATTTGGTAAGCTGCTTTCATGTATATTAGATATCAATGGGAAAATCAATAGGATTATTTATTACGCTATTGTCATTCAAACAGTATTAACAATTTTGCCATGACTGAATTGTTCCTGTAAAATTCTTATGAGCTCAAAGGGCGAGTGAGCCATTGTGCACAATTAATTCAAAACAATATTTTAAATAATTCAGACTATCTACAAATTTACTGGTAGAGTTACTCACTAAAAGCATACGCTACTAAAGCACGACAGAATTTGTGAAACTGCGTACGGGATAGGGTTTCAATGTCATAGTAACCACTCACTGCAACTTTTTGGGACTTGGAAAAGACAAGCATTTCTATCACACAATATAGAGCCTAACCGTTAATAAGATTTCTAGTTAACAAAAGAGCCTGGAAGGAAGGCTATGAAGCTGAAACAAAAAAGAAATTAATGCAGCAACATTTTTATTGTTTGCTTGAAAATGTTCTTAGCTAAGCAGCAGATGTAACTCCTAACACTCACACACACACAAACTTGTTCACATTATACCAAACACAAGCCTTACATTGTATTCTTTTTGTGACTTAACATTTTTGGCAATGGATGTTTTAGTAACAGCTGTGGAAAACAGCTACACTGTAAAAATTATAGCGTGAAAACCCACCAAATTCACACCAAACTGGTGGTGTGAATGCCCACCACCTATGCATAGTGTGTCCTTCACACTTTCTTCCTAGTGTGAATGCACACTTAGTGTG
>WLWI01003288.1_pt1 | contig 13867 bp, 10 predicted proteins | sample 6701501 | NCBI WGS metagenome assembly WLWI01 (sample SAMN12718690, study PRJNA515312) | sponge metagenome | isolation source: marine sponge | host: Mycale hentscheli | place: New Zealand: South Island, Marlborough, Capsize Point | collected 2014-11-01
AGAACGCCGATGGAAACACTCATCGACGGTAAAGCGATCTGGAAAGAAAAGTTTGTAAACTAAACTCTATCTGACAGACAGCTACTGATAAACGGGTAACTGTCAGCTCAAGTCTGAACTTCTACAGCTCAACGTCATTGGTTTTCGGTTATGTTATTCCCCCTCCACCCACTGATTTCGGGCGAGCTGCACGCTGTCCGCTGATCTGTGACCACTGATCGCCGCGAAGCGGCGATTTTTTTCATTATCCTTTTCTTGAAGACATATTTATTTGGTCTTTGACGTATACTTAAATCCGCTGTCCCTTGGGATAGCGGGGTGCCCCGGAAGTGGATCGCTCGTTGCGCGGCGGCGGTTGGAACAACAATCCGATGAATGCTCGGGTTGGGGTTCGCAACAGGAACCACCCAGATAATCGGAACAACAACATTGGTTTTCGGTTATGTTATTCCCCCTACACCCGGCAGGCCATTCAATACCCGGCATGGGCCATCGATGACAGTTTGTGGCCTGCACAGAATGGTTGCCTTGTGGCGCGGGTGCGTCCCGGTCCACGTTGCTATATTCACTGGCCGAATATTAAAAACGAGCGCTCCCTAGGATAAACAAATCCTCGGAGCGCTCACTTTTTGTTTTCGTTGGCATGTTGGCGAATCCACCCACCGAGCAGTCGACCGATTTCAGCAACTAGGCGACTTATGTGTTCATATTGACCGTTGGACAACCATCGCCAATGATGCGCCAGACGTAAATAGAGCCTCAGTCGGTTTAGTGCTGCATCCACTTCACTGAGTGTCTGTTGTCTTTTGTTACCCCGCGTGGATTGGGCGAGAAACAGGCCGTCTTGAACGTCCAGAGCGGAATCTAATAAGCGTCGGGTAACGGTATGTCGGTAGGTTCTTGGAAACACCTCTGCTTTTGGTACCAACCATAAAAGCAAATCAAAAACTCGGGTTAACACTTTTAGGTCTTCAGCCATCTTGTCTACCTCCTTATTCGGAAAAGTTTGTTGTTGGGATAATTTATTGCTTGCTTGGAAAAATGCATCGAAGGGTAAGCGCGGAAGGGCGACGACGAGTGACTTCGAGCATCAAATCGCGGATAAATTGTTGTTGCTGAAAAAGGATCTCATTAATGGAGATTACCGCCCTGGTAAGTATCACCATTTTGTTATCGAAGAATTAAAGCGCCGACGGATCAGCGCGGCCCCCTTTCGCGACCGGATTGTCCACCACGCTCTATGCCATGTTATTGAACCGGAATTTGAGAAACGATTTATCCCTACCAGTTACGCTAATCGTGTCGGTAAAGGAACACATCGAGCAATAGATAAGTTCCAATATTATTGCCGACAGCATAAATACGTATTACGAATGGACATTGTGAAGCATTTCGCCAGCATTGATCACGAGATATTAATGAAGAGGTTAGGAATCGTGATCAAGGACATCCCAACTTTACAGCTATGTCGTTTGATTATCGATAGCGGAAAAAATGTTCATGATCAAGACAGGGACTACTATGCCTATCCGGGGGACGACTTGCTGGATGTTTGCCGTAATGTGGGTCTTCCCATTGGTAATCTAACTTCTCAGTTCTGGTCAAACTGCCACCTTCATTCTCTCGATCTGTTTGTGCTGCGAGAGTTGGGATGTAAATCGTATATTCGTTACGTGGATGATTTCGCGCTGTTTTCGAATAGCAAACATGAGCTGTGGCAATGGAGAGAAAGGGTTGCTACGTACTTGGAAACGCTGAGACTAAGGCCTCATGATGAATCTCAGGTGCATTCTGTAAACAATGGGAGCCCATGGCTGGGTTTCGTTATTTTTCCTAACTATCGCCGAATTAAAGGAAGAGTGGCGAGGCACGGTATACGGCGTGTTAGATCTCGGTTCGAAGCTTGGCAAAAAGGAGACGTCAGTTATGCACAATTTGATGACAGTGTCCAAGGTTGGATCAACCACGTTAGTCACGGAGACAGCTTTGGTTTGCGAATGCGGGTTTTAGGGCAGATGACGTGGAGTGGAAAATATGGAAGGAAGTAGTTGCTTGTCTGGTAATGCGAGGGGCAGCGTGATCTAATTATTTATTTTCGAGAATGGGATAATGGTGTCGTCAGATCACAGAATAGATATTTTTATAGGCTCCCCATCGGATGTGCAGAAGGAAAGGGATGTGTTTTTCGATGTCTTGGTTGAGCTAAATAGTGATCCACTTGTTCCCTATACATTACACGGAGTCGGTTGGGATCGTGGTCTTTATCAGCAGGATACTTGGGTTTCCCCTCAAAAGGCCATTGATTCCGGGTTGTTGAGTCCAGAACAGTGCGATGTTGCCATTTTTATTCTGTGGGGTCGTATTGGTACTCCTTTACCAAAAAATGAATACCCCGAAATTGAGTGTGGTCGAACATTTACTGGCACGGAATGGGAGTTCAACAGCGCCATGGTTAGCCGGGAGAAGAACGGGGTTCCTCTTGTTTTAACCTTCCGGTGTGATAGGAAAGTTGAATTCGACGCAGAAGGAGACGATCCGATTCAATTTTCAGAGCAGATAGGTGGCTTACGTGGTTTTTTTGATCGATTGAACTCAGAAGAAGGTAGGCATGAGAGAAACGTCTTAATGTATTCCTCGGTGGAGTCCTATCGGACACAGCTAAAGCAACAACTTCAGATTTTTGTAAGAGATTTTAAGGGAAAACGGATTGACCGAGCATTAACCCATGGAAAAGACCGCCAGCCAAATCGAGTACCAGTGTATATAGGAAACGATGATTGGGACGAAAGACTGCGGGTTTATAATGATTGGCTTTTAAGGAAATCCGCTGAATTGGTACAGTTGCCGGAAGATTCGGAAGATTCGGAAGAGGCGGCGAGTGCTCAGCTGCCTCAGGTTTATGTGCCAGCTTTGGTGCCTAGTGAGAAAAAAAGTGACCTTTCCGATCGTAGGTTCGATAATTCTGATGCCCATGATAAGGCATTGGAGCGGTTGGGGGTGGCTTCGTTGTATCTGGCTGGTGCGCCGGGGGGTGGGGAAAGTACGTTTTGTCAGTGGGTGAGTTATGTCGTGGCGAGAGGGGAAGTTCCCGCTAATGTAGACGATCTACAGGGCTATGCTGAAACCTTACCGGAGTCGCTAATGGGGACGTCTTGTGATTAAGTGTCCGTTGAGTGGGCTATCGGGGTTCATGCCGTATCGACCGGGAGATCAGGATTGGTCGTCGCGGCAGTTGTTGGTTTTGATTAGTCGATGGCTTGATGAGAAAAAGCCGGGGGAGATTGACGGAGCCTTTTTTATGGAATCCGTTAAATTGGGTCGCTGCTTGTTGATTCTTGATGGGGTAGATGAAGTTCCTGAGTTAATGCAAATAGACGGTCAGACATCTCATCCCCGGGAATCGTTGTTATGTGGTTTGGCGGACGCCCTGCCCGGCTTAGAAGAGAAGGGTAATCGAGTTCTGCTTACCAGTCGCCCTTATGGGTTAAACAATTATCAAAGAAATCGACTCTCATTGGAAAAGCACACGTTGCAACCGATGGGGGATGATTTGCAGCAGCTATTCGTGAAAAGATGGTATCGCGCAACTCGTCCAGCGCTTTTTTTGACGTTGTCCGAGGGATTGATGGAGGAGTTGGATAAACGGGGAGAGTTAAGTGAGTTGCGGGTGAATCCTTTGTTACTCACTGCTTGTTGTGTGGCTTATGCCAATGGGAAACGATTGCCTAAGGATATTTATGCGCTATACGACAAGTTAGTTAATCAGGTTTTGTACAGCCGATATCAGGACAGTCCGATATCCAGAGATCCGGCGAGGCAATACCTCGGCGCGATTGCATTGGGTATGCACACGGGGAAAGCGTTGGATGAACAGCGTTCAACGCCCAAAGCTCAAATTGGATTTGATGAAATGGATGCCATTCTTGGTGATTTTGCCCGGGACTTTCCCTACAGTGAAACCGGCTCGATGACCCCCATCGAAAGGCGAAGTGCGCTGCTTGAGGCCAGTGGTTTGTTGTCTGAGTCTGGGGATAAGGAAGGGCGGTTTTTTCATTTGAGTTTTCAGGACTTTTTAGCGGCGGACCGGCTTCTTAAATTGCGAGTCCCTTTGGAAAATTGGTTTGACCGCTATGGTCATGTGGACGGTTGGCGTCAGACTCTTTTATTTTTGTTTGCGGGTCGTTATCGGGAAGAAAAAGGCGGGGCGATGTCCGCATTGCAATCCATTATCTCAGCGTTGGATGATGAGAAAATTATTGAATGTCCGCAAAAGGCATTGCTGATTGGTCAATGTCTTGAAACCTGCCCCGACGGGTTTAACCTTGGTGAAGTGGGGAGGCGGTTTTCAGCAGTGGCGGACCATGTTTTGCACAACATGGAGGACCCTTATTTTCTATCCCGATATTTGGTAACGAATCATCAATTTTCGGCGTTTGTTGAATCCGAATCGGGTTATGTCAACGGGCGGTGGTGGGATAGTTGCGGTGATCAAAAGAAATTGCCCAAGCGTTCGACATGGAGTGACGCTAGTTGTCCTCGGACGGACGTTAATTGGTATGAAGCAACGGCGTTCTGTCGTTGGCTATCGGTTGAGTTAGGATTTACTATTCGATTGCCGAATGAGGCGGAGTGGCAATGGGCAGGGAGTGGTGAAAATTTGGATGCTGAATATCCTTGGGGAAACGGGTATCAGTCTGGATACGCGAATGTGAGGGAAGATGAATCAGAGGGCAGAAGTAACCTTTGGCGGACGAGTCCGGTTGGACTTTATTCCAAGGGGGAAGGGAAGTTAGGATTATCGGATATGTCAGGTAATGTCGATGAGTGGTGCGGCAATAAATTCGAAATGATTGATGACGTGTCGGTGGATGCTCGGGTTGGGGTTCGCAGCCGGGACCACCCAGGTAATCGGCGGCAGCGTTGGTTTTCGGTTATGTTATTCCCCCTCCACCCACTGATTTCGGGCGAGCTGAGCGCTGTCCGCTGATTTGTGACTACTGATCGCCGCGAAGCGGCGCGATTTTTGTTGGCAGTGAGTCTGGGCCTATTGAGAGACGTTCAATGGGTTTAGTGCTGTGTTCACTTCGTTGTATCGTGACCAGCTACTAACCACGCATTATTATGGGAGTTTATTCGTGTTTTATGAGAGTAAACTGATTCGTTTGGTGCTGGTTTTTGTTTTGTCACTCAACGAGCTCGGTCATTGAAAGGCGAGTTAATGGCTGACGTGGTAGGTATAGAGGTAGGAGTGGTTTCCTGGGGTGCCGCAATTGTCGGCTCCTTTTCCGCCGTCTACGACGATATAGAGTTGATCGGTATTGTGGTCATAGGCAATGCCTTCTGAACATTTGTGTCCTAATGATTGGGATGCGTTTACGGATGAATGATTTAGGGTCGTTTTGTTATTGATCTTGGAATCGCTAATGTCTAGCAGGTAGACCGTTTCTGCTTCATCGCTCACTAACCACATTTCGCAATCTGCGGTGGTTTTGCATCGTGAGGGATCGTGGGAGAGCCCGGAATAATCGATATCGATGTTGTTTCCACAGCTATCGCCTAGGTCCAGTCCCCAGACTTGTTCGATGATGTTTAAGTCGGCGGAGATTTTTATCAACAATCCGGGTTTCTTTTCCTTTAGGACGAAGAAGCTGTTATGCGCGGGGCTAAATGTGATTCCTTCGAGGCCGCTGTTACCGGCGTTGTTGAGGCAGTCTGTTAATGATTCGCCGCGACAGGTTCCGCAAAATTTATCGGTGGTGGGAAGTCTCTGAACTGCGCCACGCATTTGGGCAACTTTTTTGTCGTCATGGTACTTTTTTTCGCGGTAGTCCACGGGGATGATGGCATTGCGCTGTTCATCCACTAAGTAGATCAAAGGGGTGTTACGACAGTCTTCTCCTGCTCTACAGGCAGCAGCGACACCTTCAAAATCCGGTGCCTCAATTTTCGGGGCATTGCGTCCTTGGGTGGGGATGAAGTGATCGTCAATGCTTGAACCTAAGGCGCTGCTGGTGTGGGCTTGATACATTGTCCAGTCACTGTCGTCGTTGATTGTCCATAGGGCGGGGTTGTTATGGGAAATAGATAGCCCAGACGCTTCGATACAGGCGTTGGATGAGTTGCAATGGGTTAGTGATTCGTCGAGGTTGATGGGAGCGCCGGACTGGGTGATGGCGATGTCGGCGAATGAGGGCGCTGGAGACCATAACGAAATGCACAATAACTGCGCTGCGAGGGAACGATGAAGTGTTTGCATCAGTGTCTGTTTATTTTCTTTCGCTAATTTCTTGTCTTCTCTTTGGCGTTTCAATACGCCGGGAAATTCATGTTTTTTGACCTCTGGACTGCATTTCAAAGGCAACTAAGGAGAGCATCACCACCACGAATCCGATCCACTGGTAGGTGGTTAACATTTCGTTGAAGATGATCCATGAAATTAGGGCTGACATGGGGGGATCGATTAGGGTGATCATGCTGGCTCTGGTGGCGCCGAGGATACGCGCCCCAGAGAAAAAAGCGACCCAAGCTATACAATAACCGACGCCATTTGCCCCCAAACTGCTCCAGCCAATGACTGAGTTAGGTTTGAGAAACTCACCAAAAAGCAGCAGTATTATGCAAAAGACAATGGCACTCCAAAGGCTCATGTATAGATTGGAACGTAATGACCCGATACTTTCAGTCACTTTGTGGTTAGCAAGGGTGATGATAACGCAAGCGATCATGCCGATCAGTGCGAGTATGACCCCCAGTAAATCGATATTGTCGAGCTCAACACCCACAATGAACGACAGGCCTGCGCAGGCTAATAAGGCGAATGTCCATTGTTTGACGGATAATCGTGTAGTGCCTCTAATGTGTTCATAGAGTGCTAGGGCCATGGGGTACAGATAGATAATCAATATCACCAAACTGATATTGATGTACAAAATCGCACCATAAATACTGTAAACAAACATAACTCCACCAATGCCTGCGACGAGGCTTGAGCGCAGATGTTCTCTCGGTAAAGTGATCTTCTCTTTTAAGATCAACAGTATGAGAAAGAGGAGGGTTGTTGCTACGATGCCTCGACTGAATGCCACGGTCATGGTGTCACTGCCGCTTTCATAGGCTAGTCTTGCGGTGGTCGGCATAATGGCAATACCAACACCGGATAACACGGTGAATGCAACGCCGATGCTTTGTTTTGAGGTGGATTGATTCATTGTTTCCGGATTAGAAGCCATAAGACATCGGTAATGGAGGAGTCGGATAACAGGGCCGGTAGATATCAACGTGGCAACGTGTTGTGCTTCTGTACTTTAAAAATAGCCAAACACCTTGCGAAAGGTCAAATGAATGGGATAGCTAATATGATCTTCACTCTCTTGGGGTATTTTTGTGAAAAATTAGAACCGTTGTTTAATCACCCGTAATTCCTTTTCCACTAAATCATACGCTTCAGTGATTTTCTGAACCTGGGTCACCGCTACTTGAAAGTCGAAACTTTCATTTTGAGTGTCGTTTTCCATCTGCTTGCACAGGTCACGCAATGGATAGGCACCAAAATCATCAGAACTTGATTTCAATGTGTGGGATGAGCGACGGATGAGTTTAATGTCCTGTTGGGCGAGTCCCGTTTTGAGTTCATTAACCAGATTGGGGCCTTCGGTTAGATAGCTATCGATGAGCTCGACGATGGCCTCCTGATCTCCCCCGATCATCTCTAGTAAGCCATCAATGGCGGATACGTCAACTTGATTCGGTTGGCCCTCGGTTTCTTCAGCGGGGTCTATGGTATTGAATGTCGTGGATTGTAGTTTCAAAGCCCGGATGAGGTTTTCCAATTTGATGGGTTTGGCGATGTAATCATCCATGCCCGCGGCGATGCATTCTTCTCTTGCGCCGCGCATGGCATTGGCGGTCATCGCGACAATGCTTAGCGTCGGTCTGTCATACTTTTGCCTAATTGTCCGGGTTGCTTCAAAACCGTCCACTTCGGGCATCTCAATGTCCATGAATATAATGTCGTATTGATTTTTTGCGCAAGCATCGATGGCTTCTTGACCGTCATTTGCCAAATCTATCACGTATCCCAACCGCTTTAACATCAATACGCCAAGCTTTCGATTGGTGGCATTGTCGTCGGCAAGTAGGATGTTTCGCGGGAATTTTTCGGCGACGGTTGAATCGTATACTGTGGGGTTTTTTTCGGCTGACATAGACTGATCGGGTTTGAGTGCCCTACTCGATAATGCACCGAGGACGGCAGTGAAAAAAGGGATTTGTTTGAGTGGTTTGTTAAGAACACAATAGAACCCAACCTGTTCTACTCGTTCTCTTACGTTACTATCAATGTGACCGACGGAACTAAACAAAATGAGTGGAAGGGTTTTGCCGTTCGGTTGCTCCCGGATTTTCAGTCCAAGCTCCAGGCCATCCATTTCGGGCATTTGAAAGTCAAGAACACAAAGATCAAACTCTTGGGCCTGATTAAGCTTTTCAAGGGCCATCGCTGCAGAGGAGCAAATGGTGACGACGGCGTTCCATGATTTAAGTTGTAAGCTGATGACTCGTTGATTCGTTTCATTGTCGTCAACAACCAAGATTCGACTGTGCTCCAATTGAACAACGTGTTGGTCAATCACCGATCGTTTAGGCATCCGGGTTGGTTTTAAATGAGCGGTAAAATGAAAAGTGCTGCCCTCACCTTCTTCACTTTCAACCCAGATAGCGCCGTCCATTAGTGCCACTAAATGTTTGCAAATGGTAAGGCCCAAGCCCGTGCCTCCGTATTTGCGTGTTGTTGATGCATCGACCTGAGAAAATGATTGGAAGAGATCGCCGATTTTATCTTTAGGTATGCCGATGCCGGTGTCGCGAACAGAAAACAGTAGTCTTTCGCCATCATCCGACATCCTAACGATCAGCGTTACTTCGCCCTCCATGGTGAACTTAAGGGAGTTGTTTAGTAGGTTAATAATAATCTGCCTTACCCGGGACGGGTCGCCGGTGACATGTTCTGGTGCATCGTCCTCCAGTATGTAAGCAAGGTTAAGGTTTTTCTCTGATGCCTTTGCTGCGACGACGTCCAGTGCGTTTTCGATACATTCTCTTAAATCAAAGGGGATTTCTTCAAGTTCTAGTTTTCCGGCCTCGACCTTGGAAACGTCAAGAATGTCATTAATGATCGTTAGCAATGCATCAGCGCTGCTGACGACAGTGACACATAAGTCCCTTTGCTCTTCGTCCAAATTGGTGTCTAGCAGTAAATTGCTCATGCCTATGACGCCGTTCATTGGGGTGCGGATTTCGTGGCTCATCACCGCTAGGAAGAGTGACTTCGCGGCGTTGGCAGCAATCGCTTCATCCCGGGCTTCTTGGGCAACATTTGATAGGTTTTTCAGCTCTATCGCGCCTCGCTCAAGCTCCGCTTGTTCGTGTTGTAATTGCCTTGTGTTTTCTATCTGTCTTATTCGAAGGTCATTAAAGGCGCTAACCAGTACTCCCAACTGATCACCGGACTTCCATTGAATTGGCTCATATTCCCTGTCAACGGTGGAATCGCTGGACCCGTCTTCTGAGCTGCGTGTTACGGCGAGAATGGGCTTTAAAATTAGTTGGCTTAGTGCCAAAGCGACGCCGATGATCAGTGCCAAAGCAATGGGTAGAGAAGCGAATAACGTACGATATAGCTTAGTCTCGTTTTCTTCGTGTAAGCTTTGTAAGCTATAAGTAATTTTTAGCTCACCAATCACTTCTGGCGTATCTGTATTGGTCCCGTTTACGATGGGAAATGGGACCACATGGATGGCGTGCGAATCAATGTGAATGGGGTTCGCTAATTCTGAGTCTGACTGATGTCGGGAGAGCTCAAATTGGAATCCGCTGTCTTCTACTGGTTTTCCGTCAGCGAGCTCGACGGTTGAGAGGTGTTGTACGTTTGGGATCAGCAACAGTGATTCCAAAATGACCTGTGCGTGAATCACATTGTAGTTCCAGAACTCCACAGAAAGCGCATTGGCTGCGCTCGTACCCACAGCATGAAATTGTGCTATTGCACGTTGGGTGGCGGTGTTGCTCGCATTTAGCTGCACCAACCCCAAGCCCACCATCGTCAGCACAACTGTCAATGGCACAACGATCAATAAAAACTTAAGCTGTACGCTCGAACGATACCAAAGCTTGTATAACCCACGCATTAACTCAGACTCCAGAGGTATTGGGATTGCCGGGGTGGTTACTTATGAAATAGTGTTGATTCCCAAGCGCCATCTTTGACCTGACTGACGCCGATGAACCCAGTGACGTCGCCGTTTTTGTCAAAATCCACTGGCCCTGAACCGCCGTCATAGTTTATTTTCCCACCTTCACTGAGGATGTGTTTTGCTTTCTCAAACTCCCCGGGAAAGATCACCTCGCCCATTGGTCCGGCAATTGCTCTTAAACCGGCGGAGATCCCTGCTTTATCCGCTGAACCTACGGCTTGAATAGCGAGTGCTATCATGAATGCGGCATCATAGGAATTAGCGCCAAAGGGCCCTTTGGCGGGAATTGATGCTGTTTCGGCATGATCTTTCCATATTTTAAATGCCTTACGGCTTTCATTCGATGAGTTATTGAAAATCCGGGTTGATGAAAGCGCCTCCGCACCCAATGCATCAATCAGGTCCTGAGAAAGCATGCCATCCGTTGCAAAGACTTGCCCGACTTTATTGGTTGCGAACGCATCTTTTAGTAGCTGAGTTCCGCTAGCGCCGTAGTAAGCAAATAAAGCAATGTGTTCTGAGCGGGCAACGAGTGCCTCTACTTCCCGCCGATAATCAGATTGATTGGCTTGGTGGACTTGGTTGGCCGTGATAATTCCCCCTTTGGCCTTGAACGCCTTCCTGAAAACTTCAGCGATACCGGAGTTGTAAGCGTCGTTGGAAAAGCTGACAGCGATCTCTTTAATCCCATTTTCTATTGCGTATTCAGCCATTACCTCGCCTTTGAAAGGATCAGCAATGGCGGTGCGAAAAACCAGGTCGTTGTCACGAAGCCGTGAAATCAAACTTGAAGCAGACGCAACAGAAAGTGTCACCACACCTGCTGGAATACTAACGGAGCGGGCTTGGCGCAATGTTGCTCCAGAGCATACGGGGCCGACTAATGCACTCACTTTCTCCACCTCAATCAATTGCTTCACCGCTTCCACCGCTTTTCCAGGGTCACAGGCTGAATCAGCGAAAATTAGTTTGTATTGCTGATTCAGCACACCGCCTTGTTGGTTGACGTGTTGCATTGCGAGGGCGCCGCCGGCTTGCATGTCGGCAGCCAGACTGGCCACTTCTAGAAATCTGTGTTGCTTCATTTTTTTTGCTCTAGGGTTTTCTGAGTGGGCGCGACTTGGTGGCGCAAACCTGACGTCTTTTGGTGTTGGTTTGGGAGCCGGCTTGTGCACCACTCGGGTAATAGTTTGGCGCACCGCATGTGATATTACTCCAAGTCGTTGGGCCAATATCAAGTAACGGTTCGTACTCTACACTAGTGGTGCGAAAAACGTCAAAAGATTGAAGTGTCGAAAGACGTTCCTTCTCAATAGAATGGGTATCGAATGAGATTTCCCTAGCGAGATAAAGAATAGGTCCGCATTGCAGAGTGACCGCGAATTTCTATCTCTCCCATCGCCGATAACGAGTAAGCGTCTCTATTTTGGAGTTGGTCAACCGTGGATTGTGCCACTAAGGTATCGGTCTTGTACTGTTTGTTAAGCTGCTCTAACCGTGCGGCAACATTTACGGCATCGCCATGGATGGTGTAGTGGAGACGATCCCCTGAGCCAATATTGCCCGCGAACACATCACCGGTGCAGATACCAATTCGAGTTCTTAGTGATTGACCAGCAAACAGTTTGCCTCGGGTAACATCGTGAATGTCGAGGGCGGTTTTCATTGCGGCATCAGCATGACAAGGGTCGCTAATTGGCACGTTGTAAACCACCATCATGGCATCCCCCAGAAATTGATTGAGTATTCCGCCGTGTTTATTAATGGGCTCGATCACTGTTGGGAAATATTCATTGAGAATTTTGGCAACCTGAGATGGAGTAGTCTCCTCTGACATCGTGGTAAAACCTTCAATGTCCGTGAACAAAACCGTGGAGATGGTGTTGACTGGTTCGATATGCCCTTCACCTTGAAGGATGGACTCAGCTATCCGTTCGGGCACAAACTTTCCGAATAACTCTTTGGTAATGGCAAGTTGTTGTGCGGTTTTATCCCGCAGTCGTTTCTTTTCTAGACAGGAATTCACCCTGGCTTTCAGGAGAACCGGATCGAATGCTTTGGGGAGATAGTCTTCAGCGCCAAGCTCGATGGCTTTGATGACACTTTCCATCTCTTCCACTGCGGAAATCACAATAACGGGAATACTTTGAAAATCGGGGTTCTTTTTCATTTCCGCCAGTACTTCAAAGCCATCCATTTCCGGCATAAGTAGATCCAGCAAAATCAAATCGAAGCCATGGGTTCTGATTTTTTCCATCGCGTCAATTCCGTTAACAGCGGTGTCAACGGTATGTCCTAGGTTCTTTGCCGCTAGACTCATCTTTAAACGATTCGTACCGTGGTCATCAACAACCAAGATGTCGCCTTTAATGGTGTTCGCAATTGCCATTTTAGTTTTTTGATACTGGCTTTACAGTAATGGGATGTGGTGGGTCGATTTGAGTTGATTAAATCGGGCTTATTACACGGGGTTTAGGCTGTTACTTTAGCAGATTTGAAGGAGTGAATTCCTGAAGTCTTGCGGTTTCATCTCATTGCTTTCACTTCTCAAGGACGACAGCAGCACCAAACGACTGGCTTCCGTGTCGGCTGATAGGGAGCCATCGATGACCATCACGTCGTCGCATTCGTCAGGGTTGGCTTTTATGACGAAGTAGTGTGATTTTGGCTGTGATTGATTTACTTCGGTGGTGGACCTAGTTTGGACAAATCCAGTTTAACTGGATCACCTAACCAATAGGCGTAGTCCGTGTGGTCTTCCAAGTCATTTCCCGTCAAACCGTGTATCAAAATGGAGAGATTGGAACGATTCTGATCAAGCCAAGGGATCAATTGGTCGAATTGTTGGCTCGAAAAGATGAGCTGCCGGCTCCCGGTCGGGTGCGGCCCGATGGGCTTTTTGTGAATTCTTCCTAGCTGTAGTTTAAAACAGCTACTAGCTTCTTCGGTTAAGCGAGCTGCCAAATCTAAAGAGCTATCGTCGAAATAAACATGGGCATGGTATGCCTTGTGAATATTTACGGGTCTATTTATTTGAAGCATTGCGCAGATTTCACTATTGAGCGTCTATCAGATTCTATCGAATATTCACAATGTCATCCATCATCGTTGTTTTGTTGCGCCTCCCTGTTCAGAAGTGGATCTAACCTGAGTGAGATTCTGTAAATCGTGGTAGATTCCGGGTAGGTTAAACTATTGGAGACCTTAGCGTCACTGCTAGGCTAGGAAATGCGTTATTAAAAATAGACTCAAAAAGCTCATCGATTAGTGGTTCATCCATAGGTATTAGCTGCGCTTTCTCGTCTGTTTTTTTCTTCGTCTTTTCTTCGCCAAGACGTTAATGCTGATGTCTTTAGTTAATGATGAAGAAAGTTATGGCTAACGTTAAAACACCCAAAAATATCTGCAAAATCACTATTCCTGCAAGGCATGCTAAAGCCGCTTTTGTTAAAAAGCGTCAACACATCAAGGTCATCAATACCCATGGCACTAAAGATGCCTCATTCGGGAAGACCCGGACAATCCGGGTTCGCCGTTTAATCTCCTGCTGGATCGGACGCTCAATTCCATTCGTCGTTCTCATCTTTCGATGATGCGACTCCGGTAAATTGAACACC
>WLWI01003289.1_pt1 | contig 13866 bp, 11 predicted proteins | sample 6701501 | NCBI WGS metagenome assembly WLWI01 (sample SAMN12718690, study PRJNA515312) | sponge metagenome | isolation source: marine sponge | host: Mycale hentscheli | place: New Zealand: South Island, Marlborough, Capsize Point | collected 2014-11-01
TATTAATTTTTAATATTTTATAACAACAAAAAAAGACAAAAAAACTTTGTAAAAAAAAATTTGTGTTGTGAAATACCCCCCCCCCCCCCCCCCCAAAAAAAAAAAAAAAAAAAAAATAATAAATTAAAAAAAAAAGCTATGTATTTTAACGACTTCCTAATTCTGGTGTGCTTCAATTTATAATTTATAGTGATATCAAAGTTGATTAGAAAACAACAATTGTTAAAGGGCACATTAGGCCCATAGTTGTAAAAATGGTGTGTAGGTGATCGAAATGACAGTTAGAGCTGTTGATTAGAGGAGGTGGAGTTATTGACATCCATTACCTAGAGTCAGGAAGTCTGGTCCTTTCCTCTGGCACGAGAGCAAACCTACCAAGCAAAAATAAATTGAGGTTAAAACAAAAGAACAAATCTGGAAGAGAAGAGGGCAGGGACACATTTAATAGTGGACTATCATAACTCGATCATGTAGTAGATGACCTTTGCTGATGCAAGATATTCTGGTGTCACCGATTAAACTGTTATCTATGGACTCATTATATCACACTTTGGTTTTACTGTCACACTTAGTCACACCACATTAAGTCTTTGATCATGGTCATTATAAATATCTGTATCTTTTTAGATTTCAGTCAGCTGTGTTACTTTACAGTTTTTAAATAAACTAATCCAGTTATTTGTAAAGCTACCAACTAGTTGTTACAGATCACTTACATTTTAACATCATAGATGGATGAAGGGAAGTCTGTCTGATTCTCCTGTTGTATCACCTTAAGCCCCGCCCTCTGCACCAAGTTCAGAATGGACCGTAAGCAGCGAGTGTACGAGGAATCCTCTTCATCCAAGATGTCCTCCTTCTCGCTGGCCACGTTCTCCTTGATGCCTATTAGGCCCCCGGAAGGGTTCAGACCTTTCTTGCACCGAACCAGGAAACTCACCAGGTCATCTACAAGGTGCGACAGAGGAAGTTGGAGGAGTTTAGAGAGGACCCACATATTACAGAAATGAAGTTACACCATTCTTATGATAACTCTGGCTGGGATGTGCTGATATAATAATAATATGTCAACACATTTTACATGTTTCCATTATTTCAATCATTAAGGACACTCTAGTTGAAATGTACTTACGTATTCACTACAACTATAAAAATAAAAATTCATTTTATCTGACCACCTATACTGTAGTTTTAAAAACTATTCCTTTTTGTTCTGGTAGTGAAATTTCTTATAGGGGATGGAGTAGTCAAACACACACACAAACACAGCAAGTGTTGCTCTGCTAATTTGTTAATTGCAAACTTCTAAGAGATCAAGATGTACAGTAGAACTTCAGTTGTCCGAACACCTTAAGATGGAGGGATGCTAATGTTTGAATAACTGAACACTGTAGAAAACCTAACTAATGAAGAATCGTGGTCAAGCAATCCTTTCTGTTTGATTTCAGATGTTCAGTTAGGACAACTGAAGTTTGGATAACTTCTACTATACATGCTTTTTCCATCAATTAGCTTACTAGTAGTTTACTAACCATCGATCACAGTTTACTAATAGTCTACTGACCATCAGTCATAGTTTACTGACAATTTACTAATCACAATTATCAAGTTCTGACCCTTCATAAAAACTAGATTGACACTTTCTCACCTAAAGGGGTCTAGAAAAAAGCAAATAAAAAATGTGAAAAAATCTTAGTTGTCGCCGGGGATTCGAACCCAGGGCCACTGGCTTTAGCCACCAGTGCTCTAACCACTGAGCTACGACAACCCTCGACTTCCAAGAATCTCACATTTTTCCTTTATATTGTTTAGTAGTACCGCTTGATGGCTCCTCTCCGGAGGGGGGAGGTGTTTCCGGTCGACACCGAAAAGGTGTTCTGACAGCACATAATTGGTGGTCTGTTGAGTACGAGACTGCAGCAAGCGGTACTACCCAACAGTATAAAGGAAAAATGTGAGAGTCTTGGAAGTCGAGGGTTGTCGTAGCTCAGTGGTTAGAGCACTGGTGGCTAAAGCCAGTGGCCCTGGGTTCGAATCCCCGCGACAACTAAGATTTTTCACATTTTTCCTTTGCTTATTACTAGACCCCTTTAGGTGAGGAAGTGTCAATCATAGTTTACTGACCATCAATCATAGTATACTAACCATCAATCATAGTATACTAACCATCAATCATAGTATACTAACCATCAATCATAGTATACTAACCATCAATCATAGTATACTAACCATCAGTGAGGTGGCCCATACACCACTGTATCCATATCAAATCATATCTGCCATCTTCAGGGTCAAAGTCCTGCATTCCGACAGCGTGATAGCGCCCTACTCTAGAGCTCTCTGTACCCTGTGAGGCCAGGCAAGAACAACAACAAACAACAACAAAACAACAAAAGCATTGATGATTGTATCTATGCAGTGGATGAGAGTGTTCAGACCTCAGGAAGATCATTGAGCTGAAGAGCTTCACTTTTAAACAAAAATTAAGGATGAAATTGAATATAAGTAAACGCGCCCTCTCCCTCCAACAGTATTGGATTGGTCTAAATAAACGTCTTCACGTAATATAAAACACACGCCCATTTCATGTATGACAAGGAAAAAAATAAATTCGAGTGAAGCTACACACACACACACACACACACACTAGGTAAGTCTTAGCTGTCTCCAGAAACGCAGGGTTTTGTTCCAGCAGATCCACTTCCTTGAAAAGAGGCAAGAGAGTCAATTTGGATACACGTCCAATGCCAGCTCCAACATCTAGAGCTCGTCCAGATGTAAGTGGTGAAGATGGATCCTAAAACAAAATAACAACAAAAACAAATTACAAGAGGGCAAAGTAGCGTGTTATTTTCATCGCTATCACGTGAATGGCTGTATTTAACTTTAGAGTAAATTCACAAGCTTTGACTAATGCCACAAGATTATACAAAGAAATTACAAAGTGACCTATCTCGGCAAGAAGACTTGAAGGCAAAGAAGACCGTAAACAGCATAGTTATCACCAATGGATCAATTGAAGTTCAAGAATACATTACAATATCTTTGCAGTAGTCACGTAATCAGGGACTCACGGCCAGGTGCTTGCAGCAGTAATCAGCTACAAGCAACTTTCTGTACAATATAATGTTTCCAAAACCTTTCCTTGGCCACTCATGAAAGCAGTTTCAGAGTAGATGCAGTGCAAATATTAACTGAACAGGAAACTTAGATTATTCATTGTACCCAATTTGATTTCACCTTAAACAATTGTTTGAGAAACTTCTGAGAAGCAGTAGAATCAGTGTGTGATAGTCTACCATACCCACCAAGCATGCCTTCTACCGTACTGGGAACACCCTACGAAAGAGAAAGGAAATTAAGGCAGAACTGCAGTAAAAAAAAAAAAAGAATAAAAACCAAATTCCCCCCCAAATAATATCTGTAACTACCTCCCAGTATTTAGCACCATCAGAGTAAAACTTGCTCATGTCGCTGCTGTCACCATGTCCATGTTCTGGTTCAACCACCGCTGGAGAAGCCATCATTGATCGAGATAGATTGATGATCCTTTACCTGCCACTCGGAATGGAAGAAAGAAGTGAGCATGACGATGAAGGACCAGGCCAAGGGACTGTAGTTTCTGCCAAGGAAGGAAGGCGGAAGGTATTCGGTGGATCAAAGAACAGGGATATTGATAGTAGTTTGGTTTCAGTGGACAAGTCTAGACCCAAGAGAAAAATAGCCCGGCAAATTCCGGATGATATTTTGAACAATTCGGATCTAAACGCAGCCATCGAACTTCTCCCTCAGAATTACAACTTTGAAGTCCACAAGACAATATGGCGCATAAGGCAGACTGGGTCCAAAAGAGTGGCCTTGCAGTTTCCTGAGGGCTTGATGATGTTCGCTTGTCCTCTTTCTGACATTATTGAAAAGTTTGGTAATGTTGAAACGGTCATTATGGGAGACGTTACTTATGGCGCTTGCTGTGTTGATGACTTCACTGCTCGCGCCTTAGGGGCTGACCTGATGGTGCACTATGGTCACAGCTGCCTCGTACCCATTGACACAACGTCCATTAAAATGCTGTACGTGTTTGTGGATATTAAGATAGACAATCAGCATGTCATGGACACCATTAGGTGAGCCATGCACATGGTTGCGCAACATGAACACGTATTCTATTTAGGGATGAGCAGTACAATTCACAAATGACTTATTTCAAACTTCACTGTGCATTCTGTGTACTATGCAAGTTAAGTAAATAAGCTTAGTCCTACCAATTTTGAACTTTGTCCAATTAAGTGTTTAAGAAAAGTGAGCATTCAATGTATAGTCTGAGCTAATTAAGAGCTAATCAGGGGCAAGCTGGAGTTTAGAAATCAGAATCAACATCTCCAACAGTGACTGCTCCGTCATAGTTGTAACAACATAGCTACATGAATATGTGGATGATCAATTGCTTAGCAGACTGTAGAACATAAAGAAAAAAAATATAGATTTTCAAAATTTGGTGGCATAGATTATGATCATTGCTCGTAGTGAAGTTTATTTTATGTGACTGCCTTCAGTGCATACTTTATTATTATCAGGGTAGGCATTACAGCCAACACTAATTAATCATTAATGTTTTTTTTTTGTTTTTTTTTTAACAGGCATAACTTTAAAACAGGATCTAAGCTTTATCTGGTGAGCACTATTCAGTTTGTGGCAGCTCTACAGAGCATCCATCAAGCTCTGAAAGGCGAATATAACATCCGCATACCACAGTCACATCCTCTATCGCCAGGAGAAATTTTAGGCTGCACTTCCCCGAAAGTTTCAGCAGAAGGAGGCAATATTGTCTACCTAGGAGATGGACGGTTTCATTTAGAGTCCATAATGATCGCCAATCCCACGGTGCCGGCCTACCAATACAACCCTTACAGCAAAGTGTTTTCAAGGGAGTATTACGACCATAGCAAGATGAAGGAAAATAGAAGAGAAGCTATCCTGAGGGCTTCCAAGGCAAAGTGCTATGGACTGATTCTGGGTACTCTTGGACGCCAAGGGAGTCCAAAGATATTAGATCACTTAAAGAAAGCATTCACTAAAGCAGGAATTAGCTACATTGTGGTCTTGCTCTCTGAAATCTTCCCGGAAAAATTGAAGTTGTTTCGGGATGTTGATGCATGGGTGCAGGTTGCTTGTCCAAGGCTCTCTATTGATTGGGGCACTGCATTTGAGAAGCCCTTGTTGACCCCGTACGAAGCATCTGTGGCCTTGAATTTAGTATCGTGGAGTGATGGAACTTATCCAATGGATTTCTATGCCAATAATAGTTTAGGGCCCTGGACAGTCAACAATGAGCAGCACAGAGAAAAAAGGAAAGTGACTGGAAAATTATCAAGTGGAAGAACATAGTTTTTAAATATTTTAATATTATGGAAAGCTGTTTTATAAACTTGTATACATCTTGGGCAGACTGTTTAGTCAAGGGTGGGTGCTTGTGTGTGTCCGGGATATCTACCCACATAGCACCAGAGTTGCTTGCTCTTGTAGTAGGCCTTCCAACGCTCACAAATTATCCATAAATCTCACTCATTCCATGGTTACTTCAAGAGGTCTCTGATGCTTCAGCTTTTACTTGCAGAGAAATTAGCTAGGGTATAGGCGGGATTTGGGGACCCCTGTCCCGAAATTGCTAAGCAGACCTGGGATGGGGTCCACCTAGTGGTTTGGGACCCTCTAAATTTTTCATATTTTGATTAGCTAATAGCCTTAGTCTGGCGTAGCCAGACCTTTTACCAAACCGCTACGCTAGGTGGGTCTGACTCGGCCAGACTACTAACAAAATTTTTAAGCGTTTTGGTCTTCCCAAAGGCTAAGGCTATAATGCGCTACCGATATGCTGCGGCACGTTCTATATAATTTTCCATACATAGAATTTGTCTCGGAATTTGTATTCGTAGTATTTTGCTTCGCTGGCACTCCCGTCGTCAATACGCCGTTTGGTAGAGGTCATCTTGGTTGTTGCAAGTGCTCAGTTATCCTCCTTCACGGTCCGGTAAATGCTCACCATGATCTAAGGGTAGTCTCACGTAGGGATAAAAAGACCGATATCTCTCTGCTTTCTCGCGTAGACTGACCCTTTACCAATCGCGTAAGTAGGCACGTCACAGTTCACGCGGAGAAGCGCCCTAGGTCTAGGAAGTGCTTGTGCTACTGTTTTTAGCATTTCGCTTCGGGCACACATTGTCAGAAGGGAGCAACGTATTTGCGTCCCTCGCGTGCATCATTATAGCGTTCAAATTGTTAATGCCAATATAATTTTGATGGAGTCTCGGTCACCAGCTAAAAAAGCGAATAAGCGTGGTCGGAAGAAGTCTAAAAGGGGCTCTGGCAAACTAACTGTAGATGATCTAACTAATCTGAGTTGGGTGGCCAAAACTGCCGTCCCTATGGATTCTTCTTCATCTTCAGATGTCCAGAAAAAGGGTGCAGCTAATGGCCACGCGGACACTTCCTTGAAAAAGATTGTGTTGAAGAAGAAGCATTTCAAATCGCCAAGGCCTTCTTACAAAATCATTTTGAAAGATCAAAAAGAGCACGTTGACAATGACAACAGCGGTGGTTCTTCGGAATGCTCCTCTTCCGAAAAAGAAGACAATACTGTGTATGAAAATGCAACAAATGAAAACGTGATAAATGAAAACCCTTCTGAATGTAATGATCAGGTAGATTACGATCTTCTGGTTGACACCATGATATCTAGTGAAGACTTGGATCCTAAGGATCCATGTGTTGCAGTCACAACCAGTGAGAAGGGAGTGCCAGTGGAAGAAAGCGTGGAGGAGATCAAGTCTTTCAACAAGCCCAATTGCTCCTACACCTGCTTGATTGGAATGGCCCTAAAGGCTAGCACTGGTTGCCTTCCAGTAAATGCCATATACCAGTATATTGAGTAAGTTCGTTGCTACAGGTAACCACTGTAATATAGTTGCGATTGTTATTATTGTTGCTGTTGTCATTATTGTTCAACTACCTCATAGAAAAGAGTTTCCTTACTTCATGACAGCTCCAGATGGGTGGAAGGTGAGTTGATTAACCTGTTGGGTTACTTTAGCTTTGTTTAAAAAAATGCAACATAGAAGCCAAATTCAGTCAAACACAAAGAACTTATTTAGCTATAGCAACTGGTGATCAAAGTAAGGCATTCACGACTTTACATGTTGGCTTTTGAGTTAAAAAGTCTTACGTAACATTTTTTTATTCTTGGAAAAAAGTTTTCACCGAGTTTCATGTAAAGTATTTTACTATTATTATTATTATTATTATTATTATTATTATTAGTAGTAGTAGTAGTATTAGTATTAGTAGTAGTAGTAGTAGTAGTAGTAGTAGTAGTAGTAGTAGTATCCATTTATTATTATTATTATTATCATTGTCATTATCATCATCGTCATCATCATTACTATTATATTTGCTTTATTTAATTTTATTATTATGGGTGCTAACTAGCTATTGCTATATTGTATTTGACTCACTTTGGGTGGAGATTTTTTTTTAAACAACATAAGCTTGAATTGGAATTATTAAGTAGAATGAACAATTTGGTTGGCCTATATGCTCTCTAACTGAAAAAAAAAAAACCACTGAAAAGCTGAATTTAGTCATACTTTTAAAAGCAAAGAATTGTATACAATTGTTTCATGCTCACATTATCATATTGAGCAATTTACTGGTTATTATATTCTGTGATGTAATTCACCGCAGAATTCAGTCAGGCATAATCTCTCTTTAAATCCAATATTCCGGAAGGTAAATCCAGATGGATGGTTTGGTAAAAAGGGTCACCTTTGGGAGGTGTGTCCTAACAAACAGAGCATAGTAGACAGAGAGATAGAGAGGTTCCTGACTTGCACTGGAAAAACATTAAAAAAATATTCAGCACCAGTGAAAAGTAAAACATATTGTGTATTGTCTCTAACAAATTTTGTGAACATTTTTAGAAGTTAATAAGTTTTGTATCAGGCATTGTTCTATGCAAGCACATCAATACGCATTTATATCATACACCAATATGACACATTTTGCATGAAAATTTTGGAAGTTAAATTCTCTTTTTTTAATTTTATCTCTCTTTTTAAATATTGTGGCATAAAACTTGAGACATAGTCATCAATGGAGAGAAATACAGCCGAGACTCTTGAAAGTAGCACATTATCACATGCCTTATGTATACATAGTCATCAATGGAGAGAAATACAGCTGAGACTCTTGAAAGTAGCACATTACCACATGCCTTATGTATACATAGTCATCAATGGAGAGAAATACAGCTGAGACTCTTGAAAGTAGCACATTATCACATGCCTTATGTATACATAGTCATCAATGGAGAGAAATACAGCCGAGACTCTTGAAAGTAGCACATTATCACATACCTTATGTTTAGATATAATAATATTAACTGATACTGAATATCAAACTGTCAAAGATATGAAAGAATATTTCATGAACATAGCTAGCTACCTACTTCACAAAGAATAGTAATACTATGAAACAACATAAGAGAGAGATGAGAAAATTAGCCACAGTGCAGTATTGCAGTGAAGGAAAGAGTGTCATGGATTCTGTTGGTAAAAAAATGTTTCCCAATATTATGCCCTGCTCATGATTATTATATTTATTATATACATCATCCATTTTTTTTGATGACCAAAATACATTTTGAAAACACTAGCATGCAATGACCTGCATTTGTTAATCGTATATGTTCCAGGTAACTTCACAAGAACCAGGCAGTATAACAAGAAGCCGCTCAAAGGAGGTAACAGATCAAAGAACCCAGTCCTGTGCAGCAGGTGTACCAAGATTGTGAGTCCCACTAAGAACGATCTATCTCCTCTGCACCCATCTTCTTCACCATCTCCAACCTCACTTGATGGAAGTCCTAAAGAAGGAATGGATGAATATCGAAACTATTGCTATGACTTAAAGGTAAGAATAATGGTATCTTGTCTAGTACTTAGTGATTCAAGAATCCATTGTTATATTTTACACAGGAGGAGCTAAGATCTTGCAACTTTCAGCTAAAACCTAGACTCATGGACACTGAAGGCATTTTAGACTCAAGTGAGTGTCCCCTGAGGCAAGCTGGTATGAACTCTCCGCCAAGTGACCCCAAAAGAATTGCCAATGATCTCTTCGGTGTTTCCTCACCACCAGAGCATATGATACCACCTTTTAACTACCCAGGTCACTTCCTTCCTTTCTGTCCTCCGACAGCACATTACGGCCCTCCAGTTGAAGGACTTGGTGGACCTCCAATATCCTGTGCCAATTCCTCATCGAGTAGCTCTACTTCATCGCCATATGGACCCATAGCCACTTACATGCCTGCCCTGCCGCTCCAGTATATGATGTGGGGGCATTACCCACAATTCTACAACGCCATGTTTGCGAAAGAAATGAGCTCTGATGCTGACGAGTATGCCAACTTGCCACTGACTCCGCCCACTCCCACGGAAGTTTATAAAGTCACCGATGATATTCGTATGGGTATTAATGGTGTCAACTCTCCCAAAAAGAGACTTTCCGAAGAATCCCCAGATGTAGCATCTTTAAATTCGCCAATGAAGAAGATGAAGGTGAAAAAGAATGGTGTTGAGGTTGCAGCTGAGGACATTGGCACGTCTTACTTGGGTGACATCAGTAACAACGAAACAGTTTCTGATTGCAGTCAAATGTCTGAGGAAGAAGTGCAGTATGGACAGATGTATTGGCCTATGCTACCTGACCTCTTGAACAGCCTGAACTACTATAACCATGACATGTGTGAGGCTCTGTCCAATTATTCCACTCCGACTAAAGCAGACTTGGAGCAAATGGTCGGAGACAGTGACTTAAAGACTCTTTTAGAGAACAGTTACAGGTACTTGCCCAACTCCGAGGAGACAGCAGCGGCCACGGATGACGATAATCAGTCGTACACTGAAGACAGTCCTGAAGTTGTGGAGTGTGCTGCCTCTCAAGATTGCCAAGAAATAGAATCTGAAGTGCCATCCGGTCAAAAGCAGCCTTCTTTTTTCCCCAGTCTGGACAGTCTGCTGCAAATAGGTGACCACACCATCATGTCTCTTAGTTCTGCAATGCTGGATATTCAGAACACTGTTGAGGTGGTAACTGCAGAGGACAATACTGCCAATGCCACTGATCCTACAGGAGAAGAAAGTGGTTAGAAAGAGATTGCTTTCTCCACTATTGCTTGTGCTTTTAATTTTTTTTGGATGACATTTGAATGGAACAATCTTTTATTTATTCAATTGTATATAGCTATAAAATGCATGTATTATTTTGATTGTTAAAAACAGACGAGGCTATGAATTTGTAATGGTGACATGAGCTATCTGATAGCGTCTACAAAATTTTCAAGCTTGTATGCAGTGCTTTATGCGCTGTTTTTTTTTTCTTTTTTTCTTTCCTGCGTTGGATTTAGGGCCTCCATTATTATGCCACGCGATTTTAACGCTAAATTACTACGATTTGAGTGGGTGGACGATTATTATTCCCTCTGCGCTAATTGCACGGGTAGAGTACTTACGACTTCAGATTTTGGAGCATCTGCGATCATGGCTCGCCTTCTGGGAATGGTGTTTCTAATATTAATAGCTTCTAGCTTTGCACTTGGTAAGTTTAAAATAAAATTGGGAAAGTACCTCTAATCATCGGTATTATTGTTGCGTAGGAAAACATTTAAGCACCGAATCCGACGACTTCTACGTAGCTGTCCCCAAAAGTGTCTTCCAATATGAAGTATTCACCCTTTACATATCCAATTCTGCAAACAGATCAGTGATAGTCCAAGTCAGAACCTTTCATTCCCTCAATACCTGGTGGATCATAGCTCCAGAGACCACTTACTCCGTGCAAGTTCCCAGCTCCCTTGAAATGCAGGGACCTTCAGACTATAACAAAGGGATTCGCATATATGCCCTCAGCACAGGCTGGACAGTTTCAGTGTCAGTCATGAGGCATGCACGGGTCAGCACTTTCTCTGCAGAGTACTTAGCCCTGCCTCCTGTTGTTTATCCAGACATCAAAGAGTATGTTTATTACATTGCGTCATATCAATGGAATAACAGAGTGCTCACGAACTACTCCAGCAGCATTTTGCTGGTGGGAACACAGAGAAACACCAGCGTGATGATCACACCCACCCAGCAGGTCGACATTCCCGCGCACTTCCGAAATCCGAGCTATAAATGGAGTTCCGTCGAGGCCGGGGAATCTTACAGCTTCAGGATGGATGCAATGGAAACTGTGCACTTTGAGAATTATTTTGACTTGACTGGGTCCAAAATAATTTCGAATAAGCCCCTCACAGTGATTGGCTTTCATGAATGCACCGATATACCCATCGGAAGAGGATTTTGCGATGCGATTGTGGAGCAGTTTCCACCAACGGTTACATGGGGCAGGTTTTTCTTGGTCACTGCCTTGCATTCTAGGCTTACTGGAGAACGGTATCGGGTCATAGCCAAGACTAGTGCGACTACGGTCAAGATGAATTGTGTAAACAGCAGCTTGCCTGAGTTTGGTCATGTGACTTTGTTTCTCAACGATTCCGGCCAAGTCAGAGAATTTGAGCTGGGGAAAGATCGTTATTGCAGCGTAATGGCCGATAAACCCATACTTCTTGTGCAGTACTCGCAAGGATACTCCATGGATAGAGTTGGTGACCCCTTTATGACAGTTATTCCTCCTGTGGTACAATATAAGGAAGGCCCTGTCATAGTGTATTCTCCACGAGCATTCTACAATCACATTACCATTACAATTTCCCCCGAATACTATAATGATGGCCGTAGCATTTACATAAACAACACCGTGATCAGCAACTGGTATCCTATTTATTGTGGCAGATCATCAGTCTGCGGCTACGGAGCAAGGCGGAGTGTGCCGGTTGGAAGTCACAAGATTCGCCACACTCTGCAGCAGGCTAAGTATTTTGTAATGTCCTACGGCTTTGAATATCACGATGGGTATGGGTCCTCAGCTGGTGTTGGATTACAGCATATTGCAGGTTCGTAAAGTAAAACTTAGAAGATGCATGCCCTTAGAATTTTTTTAATGACATTATTTTAGACTAACTTAACCTCTCTATTTTTCAGTGCAAGAGAAATACAAGTAGCTGAATAATTTCATTTTTCACAATTTCTTTCTCAACCTATTTTCTTTCAATTTAGAAAAAATGCCTGTGAAAGAGGGTTTTAATAGGTTTCATTCTGCTGTTTGCTTCTTGTTCTTTGAAAGCTTTCTACGCATGAATTTCATATATGTATTTGCCCTCCTTGACTATTAGCTTTGTATTGCAGAATAAATCAATTAACTTTTTTCATACTTTATTTTACATTCGCTGGCAGACATCTGCCAACATGGAGAAGTTAGGCTGGCAGAGAGAAATGAATCTGACATTGAAGAAGGAACACGAGAGGGACAAGTGGAAGTTTGTCTTCATGGAGTCTGGAATAGAGTATGTGGCGATAGCAGCTGGTCTTCCACTGACGCCATTGTAGTGTGCAGACAGATACTGGGACCAGATAATGTATTGGGTAAGGAATACCCTTACAGAACATTATAGGTTACAAATATTACAAGAAAATGTCACTAATCCTTTTAACTCCTGCTTTCTCTCTTCCTTGTCTATTTGTCCAATTCTGCTTTATGTTCTGGAAATGAAATTATAAATGAGATATTCTAGTTATAGTATGCTAGATATCTTAATTATCAACTCCACCTAACAATTACAGCCAGATTATATCCGTCTTCTCAAGTATACTTCAACTTAACAAGTAGAAATAGTAAATAGATGCCTCTACTTCCCTATATCAAATGTTTGTGGCATCGAATTAACCTTCATTGAAAATTAGTGAAAACAAATTAGGACAAAATTTTTACACACATTAAAATATTAGCTATACTACAAGTGTAATAAAAAGAAAAGCCGCCCATTGCATTGAGGTAGTTATAAGTGGAGCTATAGTACTGATTTCCCCCCCATTCATATATAACTGTACTAGAACTGTAGTTGCAGTACAAATTAATCTGATGTAGCATTGTCAAAGGAAAGAATTAGTCCCACCCATGTACTTCGGGAGATCCCAATAACAACTTCAAAATGACATTTTGTGCTTAGCTTAACAAGCTACATGATAACACTAGGTGTCCTTAGAAATATGTTAACTATGCATAGAAGTTGGCCAACAGGCTGACTTAGTGGGGGAAGAAAAGCAAAGTGTTGGCTGCACAACTAAAAGAGAATTTTAGACAGAATTAGTAACTCTCTAGCTACTCATAGAAATGTGGAACTTTTTTTTAATAAGTGTTACTAGTATGGAAATAATCAATTTCAAAAAAAAAAAAAAGCTTATTATTTTTTCTTTCTCTCTGTGTATGTTCATTCAAGGAGTATCCATACTTCAGACAGAGTCCAGTATTAATAGCACGTGGCATTACTCCATAGGAGGTATGGAGTGTACGGGGACAGAAACACACCTGGTGGACTGCACATGGACTACAGACAACATGGCTGACGACATGCCCACGTGTCCCTATGCTGCTATCAAGTGCTTCTCTAGTATGTGAGACTAGTTTAATCTAGCCAATTTCTAGTTATTCATCTCTTTGAAGGAATAGTAAGGAATGATAAATAAATAATGTACCACTATTGATATATGTGACCGTCTACAGGAAAACCGGGCACAACGCGGCGAGCGTAAATATCGAGAAAAGATCGATCGATTTCTTAAAAATGTATTGTTTCAAGCCGACGGAAGGGAACGGTTAGGTCTATTATAGTGGGAACGACTTAAGCTACGACGATAAAACTTGGAGAGCTCA
>WLWI01003290.1_pt1 | contig 13865 bp, 4 predicted proteins | sample 6701501 | NCBI WGS metagenome assembly WLWI01 (sample SAMN12718690, study PRJNA515312) | sponge metagenome | isolation source: marine sponge | host: Mycale hentscheli | place: New Zealand: South Island, Marlborough, Capsize Point | collected 2014-11-01
ATAATTATGGTTGCTAAGAACTATATCAGACTTTTCCCCGCTAATACATTTTCTTACGAGCATACCAGACTGTATCCGATTTATAGTTCTTAACAACAAGCGCGGTCGCTCGGGTAACGGGCTATAATTGTTAGCTAAAGTATACGTATAAAGGTGACAATGGTTACGTACTTATACTTTTAGAAATGGGACTGAAGTATTGCGTTCGTGCACAGGCTCGCTTGCCCTTTGTGCTCAAGCACATCACTAGTTACATATGAAACAAGAAACAAAACCACCTCAACTTAGCCTATTAACATTATTACACATGTGCAATACAGGAAAGTAACCACTCCTTACCGAACACTGCCTCCCAACTTCTCGATCCTTTTCCTCTCCTCAAACTGTAACAAAAAATATAAATAAAATAAACTCCTCGTGTACCCAAGCTAAAAAAACAAAAACAAAAACAAAAAAACAAACAAAACAACAACAACAACTTGCACCAATCCTGCCTTAACGGTCCCCTCCCCTTTCCTCACACTGGTCGGATTGTGGTCTTTGGTGAGATGCACAAAGGTGAGGCGGCCATCTTCAGATGGTACTCGTCGACACAGAATGGCCTTACTGTCTCCCAGGTTGGCTGAATAGATCACATCATCTAATACCAAGATGGCCGCCACTGTAGAGCCATCCTACATCACAACATAATACTACTATTACCAAATACTACTACTTCTAATACAGCCACAACACAAACATGTGCAGCATGAGAGCTGGAGCAGAGGAGTAGAAAGTAGGTAAGGGGTAAGGAATGCTTCAACATTATGGGTCACTGATACCAGAACCAAAGATGGTCTCAAAGAATACAACCCCTTACCATATTAGTTTGAAATAGAAATAGTAAAAGAAAGTTATTAGCAGAAAAATTTACGATTAGGTACCACTGCTTGAAGAACTCTACAATTACTGCACACCTTCCATGTTGGTTTGGCCTCAGAAGCCTTCTGTAGAAACTCATCATCAGTTCTTTTGAAAGCTTCTATCAAACATTTCTTCATTTCACGATCAAAATTCTGTACTTCTCCTACAAAAAAAATAAAATTCAATATGAAAAATTCAATATGAAAAATTCCATAGGCTAAACCAGTGAGAGTGTCTCTGTCTCGCCAATCAAGCTACCAGCCACGTATGTACAGTCACGTGATCATTGCATACCTTGAGGCATTCTGTCTCTGATGTTGGCATGAAGTTTGAGGGCTGTGAACTCGGATGCCCTGGGGCCGGCATGACCATCGTACACTCCATAATATGCCACACGAGAACTGCAAAAAAAAACACAAAAAAACTAGCGAGTGCCCCACACACAGTGGCGCTTAATGTATTTCTTTTGCAATTAGGACAACAGTAGCACAAGGTGTTTTTATTAATATAAATTCTCTACCACTTCATTTAGTTACATCAGTCCACTTTACCTTATTCTAGACCCATGTATTCGTCACCCTTGGTGATGATGACGCTTTACCAACCTGACTCAGCTTTATTTATGGATATACACTCACATACACCTGCATTGTTGTTACGGACGATGCTCTATCAACTCAGCTACACACTTTGTCATCACTTTTTTCTCACTTACTTTCCTTGACCTATCATCATCATTACTGGCGACGCTTCACCAACCCAACTCAGTTAATGAATCATTCATGAATACACACACCATCATTGACATTACTGACAAACAAGTGTATTATAAGCTAAACAAGGTTTTTATGCACAATTTACATAGCATGACCTGTACAAGTTTACATAGAATAATGTAGTGATTGGTGAATAGCTACTTGACCACCCCTTACCTGTCAGTGCCAAAACAAAACTAAAATAAACATTTTTAACTTTCACACCAAAATGTATATCTTCCCCGTGAGACATACAAGGATTATCCTAATTGAAGCACAAGAAAGCTAAAGGCACTATAGATTCAGGTATTTATCACTGATTAAACAAAATTAGTATATGGACACACATCTGACATCTGACTCCTCCCAATGAAGAGAGGGGAGGAGGGAAAAAAAAAAAAAAAACAACAACAAAAAAAAAAAAAAAAAAAAAAAAGACACATGCATTTACATGATATAACTATAAAGGAATTACAAATGGTATTATCATAAGTTAGTATAGTTTGTGGTGTAGACCTTACAACATTTGTAACAGCTATTAACTACATAGATGCTATGATGCCAGGAAGGTGGTAGCAGAAATCCGACACAGGAGCACAAACACAACAATAAACACCACCTGTGTTCTTCTACACTGTAAACACTTAAATCCTTATTAGGCCCAACTGTATGGAAAAAGACTCTTCATAATGAAGACCCTCTGTTACAAGCATTCAGGGATCTTGTCAACCTCTTAGCTAATGCTTCAGTATGACTTGCTTCTTCTAGTACATTCTCTTCTAAGCAATCCTACATCAAGCTCTCACAGTGCTACAACTAAGTCAACTTTTACAATGTAGAGGCATAGATGTAATGGAGTAATGAAGTTATAGAGTAATAGAGTAATGAGTTATAGAATAATGGAGTAATATATACTCACAGAATATTCCCATAGTGTAGCATACATCTATAGTCCACCGAAAATTAATACAAACAACAAACAAACAAACAAACAAACAAACAAGAAGTCATTGGCCTCACATGCTGTTTGGAAGTGATTTGAACTGAGGTGTGAAGTCATCTAGCATTACATGAGCATCCTGCATGTCTTCTCTCTCGCCCCTGCGCTCACCATGGTAACCCTTAAGACGATACCTGAAATTGCCTATTAAAAAAAAAAAAAAAAAAAAAAAGAAAAGAAAAAGGTTTAATGCTTGCAGTATGAACTACAGCAAGTTCAAAGGCCCGGAAAAATGTTTAAATGGAACTAAACAACAACAGATAACACTATTCAATTCAATCCACAGAAGACCCACAAAGATGAACATAGTACATCACACTGTGCTAATTCTTGTCCCCTCATTACTGGTTGTAATTGGCAAGTGAGCAAGACACACTCAGAAGTGACACAATCAAGATTCCGTGACATTTATTTATTCAAATTTTTTTTTGCTTATAAGGAACATGCAACCCCCTTTTTTTTTTCTCCCAGGCAACTAATTACGAAAGTTGGTAAAGTGACTTGATAGAGGAACAAACAAAGTAATGAATGAGTTGACCATTTAGTAACGAGTTGCGAGCCTTAAAAATCATAGACTTGCTGCAGACATTAACGCCTGAACTTTAGCTAATTTCGTAAATAGTTTAATAAAGGATAGTGGCCTCAGAGAGACAGCTCTATTTCTCTTCGTTGCCATTGAATGGATAAGTCAAAGAAATTATAGGTAGGCTCTAGCTTATTGTTAGTTCCCACTTCTAGTAATAAACATGGGGTAAAATTTAAAGGTTTTTTTTTATAAGGAATTAGTAAATAATACTTATTGTATAAATATAGACTAGTTCGCTTGCATGTGTTATGAACTCATGAAGTCTCTAATGTACTCACTCTTCACTTGTTTCTTCCCAGAATTGCCATCTCCTTCGCCACTTTCACTGGACCTGTTCCTCTTGCCCAAGTTGTTGCCACCTAACGAGTCATCACCCACTGTTTCTGGCAGACCACCAAATAGAGATGGACCTGACAGAGTGGGCAAGAAATATAAAATATAAAACAAAAAAACAACAACAACTAACACAACATTAACAATAATAAAACTAATAGTGCACTTGAGCAATACAACAATATAATTAATTTACGAATAAAAATATCCTAACACATCTCACTCTCTCGATTATAATGACGTAATCTTCAAGTTAGATTTGTAATCTATAACTCGTAGAAATGTAACTTCCCGAGCAGTACTACTTCAAAACTTTATAAAAGCACCTATATAGTAGACTTATACATACAGAATGAATTTATTTCTCTTTTGAATTGGCATCCACTTCTCAAATATATCTATAAGGGTTTTGATGTTTAGCACTTCTTCTCTTTCAAGGGAGACAGAACAATATACTTCATATACACATGAATGTGTATTGGAGCTAACTCTTGGTAAAGGGTTTTCATTATTATAGCAACCAACTCGAGGCTGCCATTTGTGACTTGAATATCTTGTGTTTAAGTTGTAGTGCTTACAGGTGGGTTGCTAGCTTTTCATACCTGGTTCTGTGGAGGATGGTGGAGGTAGGTCACCGAATAAATCCATAACTGTTGACGGTAGGTAGAAAATAGTCTGGCTTAGCCAGACCCTTTACCAGATAAAAAATGTACGTGGTAATGAGGACGTGAAGATAGTTGTAATGACACGACCTTTACCTAATTTGATGATTTTTTTTTTTTGTTTTTTTTTTTTTGGTGGGCGGTGGTAAGAAGGTTGTAGAAATGACATAAATGCTTGGCTTGTGATAGTGCATAGTTAATTGCAGCAATTCCGTAATAGGTAGCTAAATTTTGGAGTTATTATTTTTATTTTGTAAAATAGAAATTGTAAAATGGTTACATTTTTTACAAGTTGTGTAGCATTAATCATTTATGAACAATTGTACATTTCAGCTCTCTGGAACCTTCTTCAGTAATTGATGAACTCAAAAGCGATTCAATGATATAGTGATGGTTTAGTTTCATTGCTCTGGACATTTGAGATATGTAGCCAATTATTAAAAATCTATGAGAATCAATATGATAATTATAATATCACAAAGAAGATAGAGCCTTCTTCAATTATTGATGATCAACACTATACTGGATAATTTTAAAACCCTGTCTTTACTTAAGTTTATTGTTTTCTGAATTTTCCTTTTAACAATATTTTGTTCACATTCTAATATTTCCACTTTATCCCAAAAAACATCAGAGATAAGGATGAGGCTAAAAGTGAAGACAAGTTCATGATAAAAGTTTTAAAAATTGAACGATTGACAAACTTTGGTCAAAACTGTTTCTTGTCACCACTTTTAGCCTCATCCTTATCTCTGATACTTTTTATTTTATCACATTTATTATTACTGTGAAACATTATTTTAATGATTTTTTTTCATTCACTCATTTGTAGGGAGTTATGATGTATTTCTTATCATTTTTAGATAGCATGCCAATTATACTTTGTTGAAGTTAAGATTTAGAATGTCAGATGGAACTAATTGTAACTTTCATAAATCTGATACACAAGCTATTCAAAATAACCTTTCTTTAGACAATAATTTGGACAATTCATAACGAAGCACTGAACCCTCAGCGTTACTATACACTAGCTATTTACAACGACCAAAATAATAATTTATTTGGAGTAGTCAATATGAATATGCCAATGTGTAGCTCATGCAAGTCGATATTATGTAAAGCTAGAGGGCTACAGTACTCATTTTGTCCGTCAATCGCATACAGTCGGACCTCGTTCAACGGACCTTCCGAAAAACGGACAACCACGATACAGCGGACAAACACAAAACTACGGATGGATTTCTTATTGAAAATTGTATATTAGGAGCTTCCGAGATGCGGACCTTCCGAGTTCCGGACAACGTTTACTACAATTTTAATGAATCAACAAGTCTCGGGTCCACAGAGGCGGTAGATGAAGTGTATTTCTAACCCGCAGCCCAGTCACGTGTAGCCAGACTTTTACCAATCGCTAAAGCGGGAAAGGGGGGGGGGGGGGGGGGGGGGGGGGGGGGGGGGGGGGGGGGGGGGTGGACCTAGGGCAAGTTGCGGTTGCACAACGAGCAAAGTGTGATATTTTAGCGACCCTTGCTCTAACCCGAATGAAATTCAATACTTATAACCTCTGTCAAATAGCTCCATAAATGACTGAGATAGGGAATCCAGCTTTTTTAATCAACAGGAGGAGAAGATGATAATGATGGTGACAAGAGCTTCAAAGAAGCAATTGGAAAATGTAAGCTCATATTTCGAGCATCATGACTACATAAAAGAAGCCAGAGAGTAAGGACCAACTATAAACAGTATTGTGAACTTAAAAATTTCCTTGTTAGAACAGACTAATTGATGTAATTTTTTTTTGTTCAAAACAGCCAGTATACTATGTTTTATTTATTTATTTATCACTCAATTCATATAATCTAATACACTTTGTACAATCAAATATTAGATAAACAGTCAAAAAGTGATGGTTTCCGAGAAGGGACAGCTTTTGAAGTTCGACTGTAATCATTCCTGCGGAACAAATTCGCGCCGAACATTACACCAAAACGGTTTTAGCTTGCTAGAAAAGAAACTTAAGGTGCAGGTTTGAAGCCAAATTAGTCCTAAGTAAACAACTATACACCGTTGTGAGCCATTTCAATGGACATAATGAAAATAACCTCTTTAATTAAAATGTGTAATGTTTGTGTTACAATACAATCCCTTTGCTAGATAGCCAACTGTTACTGATACAATAATGAATCTTGTGTGTAATGTACTAGTAAATGCAATAAGCATTATGATTTTGATCTAGATAGTTTACATTAATAAATCTTTAATCAGCATACGAGATCATTTTGAACAATTTCATGTGTACTGTGATAATGCAAACGAGCAACCTTGAACATCAATTACTCCATTACATTTGTGATCATCTATGAATAATGCACAATTACTTTCCTGCAAAGGCTTTAAACAATTTCATATGCTTTCTATTGGTGGATAAGATTAGTAAAAACGTATTACTGATCCAACTTCCTGATTCAGGTCCTAGCTAATGGTGCTTACTGCAGATATTACAGTCTCCAATCACTTTAAACTCAGCACGAAAAAAAATTGAGAAAATTGATATTGTTACAGAGCCCGCGTTTTGTATTGGCTACTGGGGGTTTCCAATCCCGGTAACTGTAAAAAAGATACGTACAAAGCAAGAAAGGAAACAGAAACAAAACTCAATGCAATTAAGATTAAAAGAACTTGACAAAAAAACTACAACAAAAAAACAAAAAAAACAACAACCAACAACCTAAACTAAGCAATCTGTTTCCTTTCTTGCTTTGTACGTATCTTTTTTACAGTTACCGGGATTGGAAACCCCCAGTAGCCAATACAAAACGCGGGCTCTGTAACAATATCAATTTTCTCAATTTTTTTTCGTGCTGAGTTTAAAGTGATTGGAGACTGTAATATCTGCAGTAAGCACCATTAGCTAGGACCTGAATCAGGAAGTTGGATCAGTAATACGTTTTTACTAATCTTATCCACCAATAGAAAGCATATGAAATTGTTTAAAGCCTTTGCAGGAAAGTAATTGTGCATTATTCATAGATGATCACAAATGTAATGGAGTAATTGATGTTCAAGGTTGCTCGTTTGCATTATCACAGTACACATGAAATTGTTCAAAATGATCTCGTATGCTGATTAAAGATTTATTAATGTAAACTATCTAGATCAAAATCATAATGCTTATTGCATTTACTAGTACATTACACACAAGATTCATTATTGTATCAGTAACAGTTGGCTATCTAGCAAAGGGATTGTATTGTAACACAAACATTACACATTTTAATTAAAGAGGTTATTTTCATTATGTCCATTGAAATGGCTCACAACGGTGTATAGTTGTTTACTTAGGACTAATTTGGCTTCAAACCTGCACCTTAAGTTTCTTTTCTAGCAAGCTAAAACCGTTTTGGTGTAATGTTCGGCGCGAATTTGTTCCGCAGGAATGATTACAGTCGAACTTCAAAAGCTGTCCCTTCTCGGAAACCATCACTTTTTGACTGTTTATCTAATATTTGATTGTACAAAGTGTATTAGATTATATGAATTGAGTGATAAATAAATAAATAAAACATAGTATACTGGCTGTTTTGAACAAAAAAAAATTACATCAATTAGTCTGTTCTAACAAGGAAATTTTTAAGTTCACAATACTGTTTATAGTTGGTCCTTACTCTCTGGCTTCTTTTATGTAGTCATGATGCTCGAAATATGAGCTTACATTTTCCAATTGCTTCTTTGAAGCTCTTGTCACCATCATTATCATCTTCTCCTCCTGTTGATTAAAAAAGCTGGATTCCCTATCTCAGTCATTTATGGAGCTATTTGACAGAGGTTATAAGTATTGAATTTCATTCGGGTTAGAGCAAGGGTCGCTAAAATATCACACTTTGCTCGTTGTGCAACCGCAACTTGCCCTAGGTCCACCCCCCCCCCCCCCCCCCCCCCCCCCCCCCCCCCCCCCCCCCCCCCTTTCCCGCTTTAGCGATTGGTAAAAGTCTGGCTACACGTGACTGGGCTGCGGGTTAGAAATACACTTCATCTACCGCCTCTGTGGACCCGAGACTTGTTGATTCATTAAAATTGTAGTAAACGTTGTCCGGAACTCGGAAGGTCCGCATCTCGGAAGCTCCTAATATACAATTTTCAATAAGAAATCCATCCGTAGTTTTGTGTTTGTCCGCTGTATCGTGGTTGTCCGTTTTTCGGAAGGTCCGTTGAACGAGGTCCGACTGTATGCGATTGACGGACAAAATGAGTACTGTAGCCCTCTAGCTTTACATAATATCGACTTGCATGAGCTACACATTGGCATATTCATATTGACTACTCCAAATAAATTATTATTTTGGTCGTTGTAAATAGCTAGTGTATAGTAACGCTGAGGGTTCAGTGCTTCGTTATGAATTGTCCAAATTATTGTCTAAAGAAAGGTTATTTTGAATAGCTTGTGTATCAGATTTATGAAAGTTACAATTAGTTCCATCTGACATTCTAAATCTTAACTTCAACAAAGTATAATTGGCATGCTATCTAAAAATGATAAGAAATACATCATAACTCCCTACAAATGAGTGAATGAAAAAAAATCATTAAAATAATGTTTCACAGTAATAATAAATGTGATAAAATAAAAAGTATCAGAGATAAGGATGAGGCTAAAAGTGGTGACAAGAAACAGTTTTGACCAAAGTTTGTCAATCGTTCAATTTTTAAAACTTTTATCATGAACTTGTCTTCACTTTTAGCCTCATCCTTATCTCTGATGTTTTTTGGGATAAAGTGGAAATATTAGAATGTGAACAAAATATTGTTAAAAGGAAAATTCAGAAAACAATAAACTTAAGTAAAGACAGGGTTTTAAAATTATCCAGTATAGTGTTGATCATCAATAATTGAAGAAGGCTCTATCTTCTTTGTGATATTATAATTATCATATTGATTCTCATAGATTTTTAATAATTGGCTACATATCTCAAATGTCCAGAGCAATGAAACTAAACCATCACTATATCATTGAATCGCTTTTGAGTTCATCAATTACTGAAGAAGGTTCCAGAGAGCTGAAATGTACAATTGTTCATAAATGATTAATGCTACACAACTTGTAAAAAATGTAACCATTTTACAATTTCTATTTTACAAAATAAAAATAATAACTCCAAAATTTAGCTACCTATTACGGAATTGCTGCAATTAACTATGCACTATCACAAGCCAAGCATTTATGTCATTTCTACAACCTTCTTACCACCGCCCACCAAAAAAAAAAAAACAAAAAAAAAAAATCATCAAATTAGGTAAAGGTCGTGTCATTACAACTATCTTCACGTCCTCATTACCACGTACATTTTTTATCTGGTAAAGGGTCTGGCTAAGCCAGACTATTTTCTACCTACCGTCAACAGTTATGGATTTATTCGGTGACCTACCTCCACCATCCTCCACAGAACCAGGTATGAAAAGCTAGCAACCCACCTGTAAGCACTACAACTTAAACACAAGATATTCAAGTCACAAATGGCAGCCTCGAGTTGGTTGCTATAATAATGAAAACCCTTTACCAAGAGTTAGCTCCAATACACATTCATGTGTATATGAAGTATATTGTTCTGTCTCCCTTGAAAGAGAAGAAGTGCTAAACATCAAAACCCTTATAGATATATTTGAGAAGTGGATGCCAATTCAAAAGAGAAATAAATTCATTCTGTATGTATAAGTCTACTATATAGGTGCTTTTATAAAGTTTTGAAGTAGTACTGCTCGGGAAGTTACATTTCTACGAGTTATAGATTACAAATCTAACTTGAAGATTACGTCATTATAATCGAGAGAGTGAGATGTGTTAGGATATTTTTATTCGTAAATTAATTATATTGTTGTATTGCTCAAGTGCACTATTAGTTTTATTATTGTTAATGTTGTGTTAGTTGTTGTTGTTTTTTTGTTTTATATTTTATATTTCTTGCCCACTCTGTCAGGTCCATCTCTATTTGGTGGTCTGCCAGAAACAGTGGGTGATGACTCGTTAGGTGGCAACAACTTGGGCAAGAGGAACAGGTCCAGTGAAAGTGGCGAAGGAGATGGCAATTCTGGGAAGAAACAAGTGAAGAGTGAGTACATTAGAGACTTCATGAGTTCATAACACATGCAAGCGAACTAGTCTATATTTATACAATAAGTATTATTTACTAATTCCTTATAAAAAAAAACCTTTAAATTTTACCCCATGTTTATTACTAGAAGTGGGAACTAACAATAAGCTAGAGCCTACCTATAATTTCTTTGACTTATCCATTCAATGGCAACGAAGAGAAATAGAGCTGTCTCTCTGAGGCCACTATCCTTTATTAAACTATTTACGAAATTAGCTAAAGTTCAGGCGTTAATGTCTGCAGCAAGTCTATGATTTTTAAGGCTCGCAACTCGTTACTAAATGGTCAACTCATTCATTACTTTGTTTGTTCCTCTATCAAGTCACTTTACCAACTTTCGTAATTAGTTGCCTGGGAGAAAAAAAAAAGGGGGTTGCATGTTCCTTATAAGCAAAAAAAAATTTGAATAAATAAATGTCACGGAATCTTGATTGTGTCACTTCTGAGTGTGTCTTGCTCACTTGCCAATTACAACCAGTAATGAGGGGACAAGAATTAGCACAGTGTGATGTACTATGTTCATCTTTGTGGGTCTTCTGTGGATTGAATTGAATAGTGTTATCTGTTGTTGTTTAGTTCCATTTAAACATTTTTCCGGGCCTTTGAACTTGCTGTAGTTCATACTGCAAGCATTAAACCTTTTTCTTTTCTTTTTTTTTTTTTTTTTTTTTTTAATAGGCAATTTCAGGTATCGTCTTAAGGGTTACCATGGTGAGCGCAGGGGCGAGAGAGAAGACATGCAGGATGCTCATGTAATGCTAGATGACTTCACACCTCAGTTCAAATCACTTCCAAACAGCATGTGAGGCCAATGACTTCTTGTTTGTTTGTTTGTTTGTTTGTTTGTTGTTTGTATTAATTTTCGGTGGACTATAGATGTATGCTACACTATGGGAATATTCTGTGAGTATATATTACTCCATTATTCTATAACTCATTACTCTATTACTCTATAACTTCATTACTCCATTACATCTATGCCTCTACATTGTAAAAGTTGACTTAGTTGTAGCACTGTGAGAGCTTGATGTAGGATTGCTTAGAAGAGAATGTACTAGAAGAAGCAAGTCATACTGAAGCATTAGCTAAGAGGTTGACAAGATCCCTGAATGCTTGTAACAGAGGGTCTTCATTATGAAGAGTCTTTTTCCATACAGTTGGGCCTAATAAGGATTTAAGTGTTTACAGTGTAGAAGAACACAGGTGGTGTTTATTGTTGTGTTTGTGCTCCTGTGTCGGATTTCTGCTACCACCTTCCTGGCATCATAGCATCTATGTAGTTAATAGCTGTTACAAATGTTGTAAGGTCTACACCACAAACTATACTAACTTATGATAATACCATTTGTAATTCCTTTATAGTTATATCATGTAAATGCATGTGTCTTTTTTTTTTTTTTTTTTTTTTTTGTTGTTGTTTTTTTTTTTTTTTTCCCTCCTCCCCTCTCTTCATTGGGAGGAGTCAGATGTCAGATGTGTGTCCATATACTAATTTTGTTTAATCAGTGATAAATACCTGAATCTATAGTGCCTTTAGCTTTCTTGTGCTTCAATTAGGATAATCCTTGTATGTCTCACGGGGAAGATATACATTTTGGTGTGAAAGTTAAAAATGTTTATTTTAGTTTTGTTTTGGCACTGACAGGTAAGGGGTGGTCAAGTAGCTATTCACCAATCACTACATTATTCTATGTAAACTTGTACAGGTCATGCTATGTAAATTGTGCATAAAAACCTTGTTTAGCTTATAATACACTTGTTTGTCAGTAATGTCAATGATGGTGTGTGTATTCATGAATGATTCATTAACTGAGTTGGGTTGGTGAAGCGTCGCCAGTAATGATGATGATAGGTCAAGGAAAGTAAGTGAGAAAAAAGTGATGACAAAGTGTGTAGCTGAGTTGATAGAGCATCGTCCGTAACAACAATGCAGGTGTATGTGAGTGTATATCCATAAATAAAGCTGAGTCAGGTTGGTAAAGCGTCATCATCACCAAGGGTGACGAATACATGGGTCTAGAATAAGGTAAAGTGGACTGATGTAACTAAATGAAGTGGTAGAGAATTTATATTAATAAAAACACCTTGTGCTACTGTTGTCCTAATTGCAAAAGAAATACATTAAGCGCCACTGTGTGTGGGGCACTCGCTAGTTTTTTTGTGTTTTTTTTTGCAGTTCTCGTGTGGCATATTATGGAGTGTACGATGGTCATGCCGGCCCCAGGGCATCCGAGTTCACAGCCCTCAAACTTCATGCCAACATCAGAGACAGAATGCCTCAAGGTATGCAATGATCACGTGACTGTACATACGTGGCTGGTAGCTTGATTGGCGAGACAGAGACACTCTCACTGGTTTAGCCTATGGAATTTTTCATATTGAATTTTTCATATTGAATTTTATTTTTTTTGTAGGAGAAGTACAGAATTTTGATCGTGAAATGAAGAAATGTTTGATAGAAGCTTTCAAAAGAACTGATGATGAGTTTCTACAGAAGGCTTCTGAGGCCAAACCAACATGGAAGGTGTGCAGTAATTGTAGAGTTCTTCAAGCAGTGGTACCTAATCGTAAATTTTTCTGCTAATAACTTTCTTTTACTATTTCTATTTCAAACTAATATGGTAAGGGGTTGTATTCTTTGAGACCATCTTTGGTTCTGGTATCAGTGACCCATAATGTTGAAGCATTCCTTACCCCTTACCTACTTTCTACTCCTCTGCTCCAGCTCTCATGCTGCACATGTTTGTGTTGTGGCTGTATTAGAAGTAGTAGTATTTGGTAATAGTAGTATTATGTTGTGATGTAGGATGGCTCTACAGTGGCGGCCATCTTGGTATTAGATGATGTGATCTATTCAGCCAACCTGGGAGACAGTAAGGCCATTCTGTGTCGACGAGTACCATCTGAAGATGGCCGCCTCACCTTTGTGCATCTCACCAAAGACCACAATCCGACCAGTGTGAGGAAAGGGGAGGGGACCGTTAAGGCAGGATTGGTGCAAGTTGTTGTTGTTGTTTTGTTTGTTTTTTTGTTTTTGTTTTTGTTTTTTTAGCTTGGGTACACGAGGAGTTTATTTTATTTATATTTTTTGTTACAGTTTGAGGAGAGGAAAAGGATCGAGAAGTTGGGAGGCAGTGTTCGGTAAGGAGTGGTTACTTTCCTGTATTGCACATGTGTAATAATGTTAATAGGCTAAGTTGAGGTGGTTTTGTTTCTTGTTTCATATGTAACTAGTGATGTGCTTGAGCACAAAGGGCAAGCGAGCCTGTGCACGAACGCAATACTTCAGTCCCATTTCTAAAAGTATAAGTACGTAACCATTGTCACCTTTATACGTATACTTTAGCTAACAATTATAGCCCGTTACCCGAGCGACCGCGCTTGTTGTTAAGAACTATAAATCGGATACAGTCTGGTATGCTCGTAAGAAAATGTATTAGCGGGGAAAAGTCTGATATAGTTCTTAGCAACCATAATTAT
>WLWI01003291.1_pt1 | contig 13864 bp, 16 predicted proteins | sample 6701501 | NCBI WGS metagenome assembly WLWI01 (sample SAMN12718690, study PRJNA515312) | sponge metagenome | isolation source: marine sponge | host: Mycale hentscheli | place: New Zealand: South Island, Marlborough, Capsize Point | collected 2014-11-01
TTCCTAAAACCTGACAGTGAACAGTTAAATGAAACTAGTTTGGTCACCTAACAATATACATTAATAAAAGTTAAGCACTGCATTACTGCTTACTACATTGCCATTAAAAGGTTTATTAACGTAGAACTATATCATTTAATATCAAACAAAAAAATGCTTAACAAGTGCAGTAATAATTATTCCAAGTTCCTTAAAATTTATCACATTAAGTGTATTGAAGCTTACATACTTTACATAAGTGGGCTGCAAATATAATTCTCTTAAAACTGTTTGTGATTATTCTATTTCTAAGATTAGCCTTTTATATACCTACTACTATCAAAAGCTAACAGGGGTAGTTAAACTATTCCACTACCAAACTGTAAACTACCGCAAAACCTTATGCAGATCTAAAATTAGACAAGACTGGAAAGACTATGAAGTTGAACTTAAACTTAAAACTTTTTTAACACTTCTAGAAAGCTCAGTTATTTGAAATTTTTTTTAAATAAGTTAATACTCACCTGTGGTCCCCAGAATAAGTAGCACTACATATAATGCTCCCATTATTGCAGCATCATCTACTTCAGTTAAGCATAAGACAGTTAATACAGATCGTTTTAAAATGTACCTATCAGCCTGAGCTTACGCAAGGTGGCCTAAGAAAACTAACTGTATCCAAAACCACAACATTGAAGTTAAAACTAGTACAGTGCAACAGTAAACAGGTGTCGGTTAGTTTTGAACACTCCCAAAATTATACAGATGGTTCAGTATCACAATCTCAATACAAGTTTTCATATCCACAGATCAAAAATGGACCAGTTGGAGATTCCCAAATTATAGGATAGTACGAAACTTGATGCACTGTAATTTATTACACCGAACAACAGTGGCCATAAAATTGAATGTATCATTATGTACAACATGCATCATTACTATAATTATGAGAAAATTACAATTATTGCCAATATACTACTCAAGTCTGCATTGTAACAAACTGAAAACAGACTTGTCCCCAAAAAGACACACATTTGTGCATAATATGATAGCAATATTACTCTGGAGTAATAACTCTGCTCAACATGTTGCTATAATAAAAGAATTTTAGAGCTATACCTATTACTTACTGTGTAACATAGCTATACCCAGGCACTTCAGCTAGAAATTTCAGGGTGGTATGGGCAGAAAAGGGTGTGGTTATGATTACATGGGTGTAGTTAATCATTTTGTGCATGTGGTCTGTCTATACTAAGAATATGTTAATCTTGCACACTGTTTTGTGTACTATTGCAGATGAAGTGCTTAGCTGGGGACTTTCATATTCATGTACAAAAAAATCCAATTTTTAATGATTGAACATTTAAAAAATTAAATCATGTTTTAAACTTTATTAATTTTGGTTTGAATTGTATAACCATAGAATGACAAATTGCGACATGTTTGTGGGAGTGTTTGGTCTGTAATATATTTCTGTTTGTGAGGAACAACATGCTCCTCTCTTGGTTAGTTAGATTATGTGTACTTAAAATAATATTTCACACAATCTAGCTAACCAAGAGAGGAGCATGGTGCTTCTCACGAACAGAAATATATTACAGACCAAGCACTCCCACAAACATGTTGCAATTTGTCATTCCAATGGTTATACAATCCAAACTATCATTCTGTCCATGCAAACATTGCTAATTGGCTTATAATTAACTTTCAGTGTTCAAGAAAGCCAAAAACAAAGGCTATAGTCGCTATGTGAGATTGGATAAACTGTTTCAATCATGTGATAATAAAGTTATTATAAATTTGTGTAATGTTTCGGTAAACTTGTGTACATTTACATACTATAATAATATTATCAACTGTGTAGTATTAAGTTCTCATGTGTTATTATGTACATAATTATATTGCACTCTGTACCCCACAATCGATATGAATGTTGACGTGCATCTGGTATAACTGAGTATGCAAACCTCGTGTGGCTGTGAAGTGTATAGCAGTTAGCTAGTATTAATAAAAGTAACTGATTTGAAAAAACACACAGAAAAGATACAACCACACAATAACTTTAATTGTTCTTAAATAGTAATTATGCACAAACAATGCATTAAGTAACATAGACTGTGGTAATGTGTGCATATCCAATGCCTTGAGTCAAATGCGTACAGTTATAGCTAAGTGTTTATTCCCATCAGTTTGCTAGATATCACAATTGATCATCAATTTATAGTGGAACTCATTATTGTAATAGTATTACAAGTTAGCACTTTGGGATAAAACCTTGATGACGATATTCAAACATGTTATACTTACTCTATTGGTTTACTGTTCTATTTAATACATATCAATACACATGCATAATAAGTGTGACTTACAGTGAAAATTTTGGACTCTTGTTATTTCTTCACTATAGCTACATTCAGAATATTTGGTAAAAATGCATAAATCTTACTAACCAACATCACTAGTTCATTCACCACCATAATTTCTATTCCGTATTATTTATATCATTATTGTCACAATAACATACTGAAGTCTCATTCGTTTATTGATTCTGATAATAAAGATGGGCAAACTTATGGAAATAAAGATAGCACAACACAGATAATGGAAATGATATAGTTCAGTTTACCACATGAACACTAAACATGCACGCGTAAAATACTAGATGATACTCAAGCCATTCTTGTTTTTCTTGCAGTAAGAATTATAATAACTTGCATTATCAACAACAAGTTTATGTTTTCTTGACTGCTTTTGTTTCAGGGCTGCTGTTCTTGCCTTCTCAAGAATAATAACATTTATATAATATTTGTAAACAGATATCGTTGATATATTGTAGCTAGCTATAACTCTCCTCTAAAAACACGACATTTTTAGGTTTGACCCAACTCTATTTGTGACCGTCTACGGGAAAATCGGGCACAACGCGGCATGCGTAGACGTCGCAAAAAGATCGATTTAGTTCTTAAAATTGTATTAAATAAGCCTAACGAAGGGAACGGTTAGGCGATATATAGCGGGAATGGCTAAAGCTACGGCGATAAAACTTGGAGAGCTTAATATCTGCTTGCCGAGGAGTCTGTTAGTGCAAAAAAAATTTTTTTCGTCGGGGCCGCGTTGTGCCCGATTTTCCTGTAGACGGTCACATTTATGCTTTAGCTCATTAGTCCTCATATCTTATATAGGTACACTTCTCTATGGTTATAAGAATGCTATTTACCACCCTCCAAATTCAACTGCTGCTTGTAGCTACCACAATTTCATGTCATCATAAAATATTTACTAATATATGTCAATCTTTTTTATAATAAAAAATTGAAATTTAACAAGTAGATAGAAAATTAAGTGAAATCATGAAAAAAATGATATGAATGAGTCAATGTGAAGGACATAAAGTAATACTGGAATGTGTGGCCATAGCTAAAGGTGTAGGCGATGTACTGGAATCTTCACATTACTGTCGAGTATTTCAGAAATTCGTCTCACCCAGAAAGTAAGCATAGAATTTAAATATGCTTAAGCACACTACAATTAGACTTACTTAGGTGGCATTCAGCCGCAGTTTTGTGCTTCTTTTTCTCGAAGATTTAGTAGCTCCAGGTCACCATCTGCAGTCTCCAGCCAGTTTTAGCACATAACTAGAAGCTTGTACAAGCTACAAGTGATCAGGCATATATTGGAGTACAGCCGCGGAAAAAACTGCCAGGCTTCTTTTTCATTTCAACAAGTAAACTTCGGTAGTAATGCGCACCTTAGACCCGCCCCGATTTTACCCGTGGGCGGGTGTTGATGTATTTGCGTGTGTGAGCTACTAGTGTCATGTGACCTTAATTGGTTTCCGGTTTCGCCAAGTGCATACCTCTTTTGCCTAATTTGTGGTCATGCCAACTCAACCTGGACATACTATAGTTCAGGTCACAAGAAAATAATGGTTTAAAAGTTCCAGTTTTTATTAATATTTTACCAAAATGGGTAAAAAAAAAACTGCCACAATTTATGAAAAGGTGTTAAGATATTAGTCCTTGGAGCAAATTTGTCTTTAGTTTTTCTTTCATGATAAAAATATTTGAAAAAACCTCGAGTATCCTTACAGCACTGGAGCCCTACAATTACGTATAGCTTGGAATTTTTAATAGCTTAGACTTGTCTAAAGCATGAGTATGTCAGGATATATGCTGCAAACTCTGTCGTAAAGTACCATTACATACATGCCATGAGGCTAGGATGTATAAAGTTGTAACAACTGACACACATCACTTCATAGTAAACTACAAAAAAAATCCAAAACAAATAAATGCAAGAGTTGAAGTTTATGCAATATCAACATAGTAGAAAATTGTAGCTAATTTTGGTTGCTCATAATAAATCACATACCAGAGAATTGTTAGTTATATTTAATTCAGTTATGCCACCTGTTGATCAATTAAATAATAGTTGTCATTTTTTTTGCAGGCAGAAAAATACTGTTTAGTTGATCAGTTATCATGGCAGCTTGTGCATTTCCAAGTGATGTAAGAGAAGGTAACTTGCAATCTATTAATCTGTATTTAGTCACACTATTATTATTGTGAACACATTTTTAATTAGATTGGAGTCTGACTGAGAGCAATATTCTGCGTCAACTAAAACAAGGAAATTTCTCAGCTTCTAAATCTGAATTATTTGGTGCATATTTAAACATACATTCGAGTAAAATCCAGACATTCAAACAAGACTCCAACAATAGCTACGATAATCTCTTGTTAAAAATAATATCACATTGGCTTTTGAATGATCCCAATCAGTCTTGGAGCTCTCTTGCAAAAGCCTTGGAAAGCTGTGAATATGTCAGATTAGCGAAAACATTTGAGGAAAAAGGTGTAAATGGTGAGTTAAAATTTCTTATTCTAAGAAATGCAAAGAATGATGTGTTAGAACTGTATACATGTCATTTCATTATATTTACTTACTGAATGCAGCCAAACTTTGGTAGATAACTGTCTAATTGACTGTATAGTAGCTACAGTTAGCTGCACTCGCAATGGTTAGGTAAATGTTGGTTGATATAATGCTAACTGAACGATAAAAGACAAAAACACACTGAAAATGACTGGTTGAACATTACTTTTATATGAATTTGGACCATTTATTCATGCGATTGAGAGCCTGCAGATACTCATTCTGAAATCGAGTCCAGAAGGAACGATGTATGGTTAGTAGTAAAGTCCAGTACTTGGGTAGACTGGGCGGCCTTGGTTATCGTATCTATCAGGTACTGTTTTCATCGAGCATCCAGTGTAGTAGTGAGGAAGTAGGCAGGTGTGAGGGGCTCTTTTCCATCAGCTGCAGCTTGGGGAGTCGGGATGAGTGGGTGATTATTTATACGAGCCTCTATTCCTAGCACAGGAGTGTTGTATACTCAGGGTGAGTAAGATTCCGTTCTCCAATACTTTAATATGTTCTTGGTGATACGCATAAAAGACTCCCACAATCCTCCAAAGTGTGGGCTGCGCTCCGGAGTCATGTGCTTCTTGTATTGAGTAGTGGGAGATACGATCTGTAAATTCCTCCTTTTCAAAAAAAAACTCTTTCAATTGCTGAAGTTTATTTTTAGCGACAACAAAGTTAGTGCCATGGTCAGAATAGATGTGGGCAGGGACATTTCTTCTTGCGACAAATCTGTCAAGACAAGCTAGAAATGGTTTTGTAGTTAGGTCTTCAACCAATTCCAAATGTATATGCCTTGGTAACCACGCAAACAAATGGTGTGATGTATGCTTTGACGAGTGTTGGTTTGTGCCAGTTGCCTCTTGCTTTGCTGAAACTGGGCCAGCATAGTCCACACCAGTATGGTAAAAAGGTGACCCTTGTTGGAGGCAGTTGGCCCATCATTTGTTCTGCCATCTTTTCTCTGTGTTTGGTACAGATGACACACTGGTGCCAAATCTTTCTGATAGCTTGTTTGCATGGTATCAGCAAATAATCTCTGGCCAAGCGTGCACTCATAGTCTTGGGTTCTTCGTGGTGTAAATCTGCATGAACCTTCCACATAAGTAGTGCTCCATAACTACTGCCATGTATAATAGGATAGGATGGTGCCTAGAGTAAGCTAGATGGCTGTGCTCCAACCTGCCACCAGCCCGAAGTATTCCAACTTCATCTATTAAAGGATGGTAATTCTGTAGAGAACTCTTGTGGGGTAAGGTTGAATTCTTTGCAAGTGTATCCATGCTCAGCTGGAAACAATCTCTTCTGTGACTGATGGATAAGTGCTTGGTCTGCTTCTTCATATTCTTGCCTGGTTAGCTTTTCCTTTCGCATTTCCATGTGGCGATGGTTGTGAATCTATCTTCTAATCAGAACTGCGACTCAAATGCATAATGTCAAACAAGAAAACCTTTTGACTATGTCAGATGGTGAATTGGCGATTTCCACATGAATGTTGGCTCTCCTCTCTGGGATTGTCTCTAATTCTGGAATTATGGCAGGCCATCATTGGGTGATTGGTAAAGCCAGCTTGTTGACCCTTTCCACCATAGTTCATGGCCCTTCAGCTGTGATGGTTGAAGTCCTCTGGTCGCACAAATCTGCTGGATTTGATGTGGACGAAACATAATGCCAAGCAGTGTGGTTTGTTAACTCAAGAACTTGTCAAATTCTGTTTCCAGCGTAAGTCTTGAGGTGCTTTGGATCACCACTCAGCCAATGAAGAACTATTGTGGAGTCACTCCAAAGAAGATATTAGAATCTCTCACTTTCATTGTGGTCTTGATATGGCTCATCAGCCTGGCTACTAGTATAGCTCCACACAATTCTAACCGTGGTATAGTCTCTCCATGGAAGGGAGCAACTTTCGTCTTTGCCATAATGATAGAAACATCAACTGATGCACTCTGGTACAATGAGTAGATAGACAACTCTCACGAATTCCTTCTCCGAGGCATCACAAAACCCGTGCAGTTGTTGACTTTGTATTGGCAATATCTTGAGTGTAGCAACACTGTATAGGTATGGTAGAAAGTTGAGAGTTCTGCTTCCCACTGCGTCCAATCGTCCAGAATTTCTTTAGCTGGTAAGTTGACATTTAGTCTTGACAGTCTCACTGCTCAAGTGAGGAGTAACCATATAAAGACAGTCTGTTTGAGTATCCCAACTGATTCCTAAGGTGCGGTGATGGTCAGCAGGTTCTGCTAACTCTAGCTCCTTAAGATGGTCTGATATGATCTGAAGCAGCTCACGCGAGTTACTGCGTCACTTTCGCAGTTGTAATTGCCATCGATTCATTAGCTCTGTAGTGGAACTTATATTAGCGTGTAGTATTATTCATGTCACGATACTTACCATACTAACAACTTACTCATTTCTATGTCACGTGGATGTTGTGTGCTGTTGGCAACACGGAATTATATTTTTGAATACTATTAAATATATAAGTTGTTATTAGCTAGCTACATAGCACCCCACGACAATTGGTGACCCTGAGCTCGACTTCGGATTTCAGTATGAGTCGTTCTGGCAGCCCCGCTAGGCCTCCGGGTCCTTCAGCTTCCGAAACTCCGTCCACCACTTCAACGTCCGGATCCGGAAGAATACTACCTGAAATATCTGCCATGTCAGCAATTTTAAAATTGCTGCCATTCTGGCCTGCTGATTTCGACTTGTGGTTCGCCCAGGTCGAAGCACAGTTCGCGTGTAGGCGCATCACCTCTCAACAATCTAAGGTTCAACACGTCGTGTCCTGCTTAGCTCCAGAGGTCGCTGTTGAAGTTCGAGATGCATTGGTTAACCCACCGAGCGACGATCCATACGACACCCTCAAGACTCAGTTAACTAAGCGTACTACTGCTTCTGAATTATTGTTCACTTCAGAGGAGCTAGGTACCCGCAAACCAACACAGTTGCTACGCCGTCTACAGCAATTACTAGGCAATCGTCCCACAATGACAGATGATTCATTTTTGCCTGAGTTGTTTCTCCAGTGTCTCCATTTGGAAGTACGCATGGTTTTAGCATCCACTCCTGAATGTACTAAGTTGGACCAGCTTGCTGAGTTGGCTGAGTCATGAAGGTGGCCACACCCAGGCCAGGGACTATTGCGGGAATAACAACACCACCACCTTCAGAATAGACCTGCTTCGGGAAGATGTTGCTCATCTGGAGAAGCTTGTCCACAAACTCAGCCGTTCTCACTCTCCTCATCCGGATCTCTTGTTCTACTCATGGTTCGGTAGATACCGGAGCGCAGGTCAGCATTGTTCCACCCACACATAAAGAACAGTCTGCTGGTGCTGGAAAAGTGTTACTGAAAGCTATCAATGGTTCGGAAATACCAACCTTTGAAATGTGTTCACTCACCCTGGATATAGTATTTCGCCGTACATTCCGCTGGGTATTTGTAGTGGCAGATATACCACATGCTATCCTTGGTGCTGATTTTTGTACCATTTCGGATTGTTGGTCGATCTTCGTAACCACGCACTCAGTGACTCCACCACTCACCTCTTCAAGGTGTTGTCTGTACGAATACCTCATCCAGTGGCCTTGCCCGTCATCAAGTAAACCCATCAGACCCATATTCTCAACTCTTGTCCAAGTTCCCATCTGATGTTACTCAAGCTTCCTTCTCTGATCTTCCGGTCAAGCACACTGTGACTCATCACATTCAGACTACTGGACCAGCGGTGGCTGCACGCACACGTTGTCTTGCGCCAGAACGTTTACGCATTGCCAAGCAGGAATTCGACCACATGCTGCAATTAGGAATAATCCGTCCTTCCAGCAGTAGCTGGGCATCTCCTCTGCACATGGTACCAAAGCGTACCCCTGGTGATTGGCATCCATGTGGTGACTTCAGGGCACTTAATAAGATAACTGTGCCTGACTGCTACCCAGTCCCACATCTTCACGACTTCACTGCCACACTCCGTGGAGCTTCCATCTTCTCACATTTGTATTTGGTACGAGCCTACCACCAAATTCCAGTTGTTCCGGAAGACATCCCGAAAACGGCCATAACCACACCCTTTGGTTTGTTCGAGTTTCTTCGAATGCCATTTGGTCTTCGAAATGCAGCACAAACTTTTCAGAGATTTATCGACCAGGTGTTGCGTGGATTACCATTTTGCTATGGTAGATGATCTTCTCATTGCAAGTTCTTCACAAGCTGAACATTTACAGCATCTACAAGCAGTTCTCCAAAGACTTGAGGATAATGGTATTTAATCAAACCCTTCAAAGTGTGTTTTCGGTGTATCCTCTCTAGATTTTCTTGGCTATCACGTCGATTCCTCTGGTATCAGACCCATGGAGAGCAAGGTAGCTGTCAGCCTACCAACCAACGGCAGCTGAGGGAATTCTTAGGCATGGTCAACTTTTACCGCCGGTTCATTCCTAGAGGAGCCTCACTTCTACATCTCCTCAACCTCCTTCTAGCTCGTTCCACACCTAAGTCACTTGTCTGGAATGATGAAGCTTTCTCCGCTTTCGACACTGTCAAGACTGCACTTGCTGAGGCTACCCTGCTAGTGCACCCAGAACTGGATGCACCCACATGTATCATGGCAGATGCCTCCAAGTTAGCGGTTGGTGCAGTCCTGCAGCAGTTTATTGATGGCCAGTGGAAGCCACTTGCATACTTCTCAGAGTCTCTCAAGCCGGCAGAGTCTCTCAAGCCGGCAGAAACACAATACAGTGCATTTGATCGAGAGCTCCTGGCAATCTACCTAGCAGTCAAGCATTTCCGATACTTCATTGACGGTCGGCTATTCTACATTCTCACGGACCACAAACCCCTCACGTTTGCCCTTTCAAACAAGCCTGAGCGCTATTCTCCTCGGCAATCAAGACACTTAGATTTTATCTCTCAATTTACATGTGACATTCGACAGATGTCGTCAGGTTGCTATGCAATGTCTCTACAGGTACCCAACGTCCACTGGTACCCATGGAGTTTAGACGTCCTTTTTTTGATGCTGTCCACGCACTATCTCACCCAGGTGTCCGAGCATCTCAGTGACTTGTAACCCGGCACTTTGTCTGGCCTAATGCAGACGTCCGTCAGTAGGCACGCTCTTGTCTACAATGTCAACGATCCAAAGATCATAGGCACAACCAGTCTCCGCCTGGTACTTTCTCCACTCCAGATGCGCTTTTCGACCAGGTACACATTGATCTGGTAGGACCCTTACCGTCAGATGATGGATTCGTGTATGTCCTCACCTGTATTGATCGATTTAAACGTTGGCTGGAAGTTGTCCCAATCGTGGATAGCATAGCAGAGACAGTGTTGGCACACCTTCCAGTATCACTACAGACAGAGGCAGCCAGTGTGAGTCACATTTGTTTGAAGCACTCACTCACATACTTGGGACGAAGCACTTTAGAACTACTGCATACCACCCGTGTGTAAATGGTCTTGTTGAACATTTTCATAGGCAGATGAAAGCAGCTCTAAAGGGGCATCCCATGCAAGGACGATGGTCAACAGCTCTTCCCCTGGTACTACTTGGCATTCACACTGCTTTGAAAGAAGATATTGGTTGTTCTGCTGCCGAGTTAGTTTATGGTGCTCAGTTGAGATTACCAGTAGCCTTCTTCATCTCCCACGATTTCAACAGCTGTCCAGATCCCAGCAGCTTCGTCACAGCATTGTGCCTGAGAATGCAGTCCTTAAGGCCACACCCACTCGACCTAGTCAACATTCAGTCACTGTGGCCCAATATTCTCTTCAAGATGCCACCCACGTCTTTGTCCGCCAAGATGCCGTTCGCAAACCCCTCCAACCACCATACGATGGTCCATTCAAAGTCTTGAGTCGAGCACCTCGGTACTACACTTAAACTCAAAGGACACAAGGATACAGTTTCAGTAGATCGGCTCAAGCCTGCACACATTGAACATTCAGATAACGACACGTCCATTGATTATTGCGTGCAACCACCTACTCCTCCTATACCACCTGCTACTACCGACGCTCCATCAACTCCTCCATCCCGGACTACACGCTCAGGTCGTAAGGTCCATTGGCCAGCTCACCTGTCTGACTTCGCTCCATAGCAGTTGCTGGAGGGGGAGTCTTGTAGTGGAACTTATATTAGCACGTAGTTAATAGCTAGCTACATAGCACCCAAGACAACTCCTCCATTCCGCGATACAGTTCCTTTGCTTCAGTGAGTGTTTCTGCCCCTGATAAACAATCGTCCACATAAAATGTGGAGGCCACTTTCTCCGCAGCTTTGGGATATAGATGCTTGTAGTCTAGGACCACTTGGTTTAGAACCATGTTAGCAAGAAAGGGTGATGGAATGATACTATAGTCATCCGATAGTCTGTAACTTCATTTTCCTTGCTGTCTCTCCAAACAAATCTGTGGAAATCTCGATCAGGTCTCGCTAACTCTACACATAGAAACATTTTTGCTGTATCAGCAGTAAATGACAACTTGTGCTTTCTAAACTTGACTACTAAATCAGTGATTGGTGGTAGCACGGAAGGGCTTGGTAGTAGCAGGTCATTGAGAGACACTCCATTTGCCGAACTTCCTAAAGCATCCCAAACAACTCTGCATTTCGTAGTGGTACTCCATTCTTTCAACACAGGATGCATTGCCATGTAATACACTTGATCAGGTGGTTTAGATAGTTCATCTGAAGGTACTTTCTCAGCATGCCTAAGAGTCAGGTATTCCTTAACTCCTGCAGAGAAACCATCCCAAGCTCCTCGCTGAATAGTAGACTTCTCTGTGCTGTAAAATCGCTTGACTGCTATGCTTCGTGAATCTGACAGTTGCAGAGTGGTGTCTTTCCATGGAAGTCTGACTTGGTATCATCCTTCACCTATTTGTATGCAAGTGTTATTGAAGCATTCTACTGCTCTTTCCTCATTAGTAAAATGTTCTTTAGATGGTGGAGGTTGTTCAGCTTCCCAAAACATCTTGAGAATCTTGTTAGGGCCTTCCTCGGCACTGATTGCCGTGTATACTTAGCTGTAGTTGTCAGCTCTTCACAACATCCTCCTATAGTCCACCCAAAGATCGTGCCATATGCTACACGTTGATTCTCGCCACCACACACTTCACACAGTCAGTGTAGATATGAGACAGCACATCACTGCCGACAGTTGTTTTATCTCATTCTATTTTGTAACTCTCAGGTAAGTTGTTGACCAGAATTGCAGTCGCTAAGTGATCTCCATCAAACAAGCTAGTATCACGAAGGTAAGAGAGAAAAAATTGTAGCTCTTGCTCCACTCGCTGTACCTCAGACTTTTCCAGGCTTTAGGAGCTAATTCTGAACATGTCTCCTGTAAACAATCTTCTTCTTATCATAGGTAGCCTAGAGACAAGCAAATATGTCTTCGTAGGCAGCCACACTGCCACTGCTGCTTATTGCCTCTGGTACCTCTTCAATTGCTTCTCGCAGTAAACTCAACTTAACTTCATCTTTGAGGTGTGGTCGTTGACTAAGCATGAAGCAATTGAATCTCTGTCAAAATGAAGGCTATGTCAGGATATCTCCATTGAACTTTGGGATGCTGGCTTTGGGAAACTTGATGATATCCCTGGCTGAGGTCGGCTTGGTTTTGACAGCGCTCCCAGTCCTGGTCTTGAGTTTCTTGAGCGTGTTTACTCTTTCGTATCGAGTGCGACAAGACTCCAAGGAATCTATATCATGCTTAAGTGGCTCCTTTTCGCATAGCAGGTAGGCTTTCTCCATGAGATCGCTGACCTCGGAGATTTCGGCAACAATCATTCCAGATTCTATATTAGCTTCAATTCTTGTCATGATGGCATGACCTTCTACCACTCGCTTGACAGCATAGACTTCATAGAGCTGTAGTCAGGCACATCCCCTTCAATTGCTTCCAAGTTTTGTTCCTCTGCCTTTGTTGCAGTTTCATCCACGTGGTCCATAATCTCGTACATACAATTAGTGTACTCCTTGATTGCTTTCTCATAAGTATCAACCACCGCATTCAATTTAGAAATTTCTACATCAATGGAACTCTTCCTCACAATTGTAGCAATAATGCGCTATCTTTTGTAATTTGATACTTGAGTGCTCTCTGTGTTCTTCGCAACATTACAACTTCTGCCATCATGGTTCTTGATCCACCGTAAAGGTTCGAGGTTGGTACATCTGACAAAATTCAAAATAAATCTGGTAAATGGTTGAAGTGATATGTAAGTCTAAGGTTTTAGTAAGTGAGTAGTTTCTCAAACTATTCCACTCCACAGGCTTCCTCAGGTAACTAGGTAAAGGTTTCCACTTACAAGTAGTAGACAACGATGGTGAGATTGATAATAGTTGTGATCCCTGGTTAGTCATGTTCTCCTATCCAGCTCGAAGGACCAAATGAATGCAGTCTAAATTTGGTAGATAAGTGTCTAGTAGACTGTATAGTAGCTATAGCTAGCTGCACTCACAATGGTTAGGTAAATGTTGGTTGATACTGTATAGTGGTAATTGAACAATGAAAGACATTAGATGTATTCTCTCTCTTTTACAGGCTGTGAAAAATGAAAGACAAAAACACTGAAAAATTACTGGTTGAACATTACTTTTATTGGCATGAGCTAGGTGGGGTGGTGGAAGTTAAGGACATAGGAAAACAGGGTAAAGTATAGCATGCTGGTAGACAACCATAAGTGTGTATAATATGAGGTGTTAAGGTTATGAATGTGGTGTTAATTAAAGTTTCATAAACAAAGTCATACACACTTACAGAGAAATTATTTTAAATCTAATGTTGCCTCCTTTGTGTAGTCTTGTAAGAATTTTTTTAATTTGAATATTTAGGGTTGTAAGTATACTTGCAAGAATTTTCATGATAAATGGCTAGGGAAAAAGGAAGAATTTAGCAGTGATAATTGGTGCACACAATGATATATTGACAACTATGAATGAAGACA
>WLWI01003292.1_pt1 | contig 13864 bp, 3 predicted proteins | sample 6701501 | NCBI WGS metagenome assembly WLWI01 (sample SAMN12718690, study PRJNA515312) | sponge metagenome | isolation source: marine sponge | host: Mycale hentscheli | place: New Zealand: South Island, Marlborough, Capsize Point | collected 2014-11-01
GGTACAGTAATCCTCAGGAATAGTCTAATAATAAATTAGGAACATTTAATGGCTTTTCAAAAAGAAAGATTCTTTACTTTGCTACCTGTTTCTGTTTCGTTTTAGCTCTCCTCCTCCTTGCCCTGTCTTTTTCATTTCTTATCTCTCTCCTTACTTTTTTTCTTCTGGAGTTTCTAACGCCCTCAAAGCTCTTGACCGAGCGTTTCTAACGTTTTGTCTACTGGGCATCGCTACTGTACGGCGAGTAAACAAAACAAAATGTTGCTAAGAAGGTTACCCGGCCCGCGCAAGCGCGTAGGAGAAAGGGTACACAGTACGCCCACGCAAGAACAAAAACAATTTCTAGACCTAAATATATTATATCGCGAACTCATTAGAGAGTCAGCTCCGCTCGCTTCGCTGAATTATATAGATAGCGGACAATAATATTTTACTCTTTATTACAAGCTATTCACTAGAGATTTCCATCTGTAATACTTTGATAATTAATTTTACTATAACATTGAATAGCATTGATTAGGTTCAATTGGACCAATTGAATATACTATTGAGAATAGTTTAGAAGAACTTAACAATAAATATGTTTAAATGAACACTTGTGCAGATGTTAATAAATTCCATTCAAATAATTACACTGAATAATGTTTAGGAAAGGAAATGATTGATCCTATTCATCTCATGAACTACATAGAAATATGGTGCTGTTTTTATAAAAACTGTACCTGAATTGTGTTTAATAAAACAGAGTTACTGTCACATGCAAATCATCAGCACCAAAGAGTGAGTAATATACGTAAGTTTTTTTAATAATGTTTAATCAATTTTGATTTTCTTAAGTGAACAAGTTTCCAGTAGCATACAGATATTGCTTTTGTGATGTGCACAATTGTAAGTCTGAAATTAATTAGTATATTTCAATATTAATCAACTTTAAAAAAAAAAACAGTTCAAAGTTTTTAATCAGTTTCATGAGGTGGTATAAGAAATGCTGACGTTGATGATAGTTGTGTAAATTTCAATGATAGGCCTAATTTTTGGGATATAGCTAGATCTAAGTGGACCTAAACAGGCATGCTAGTGGGCTATAAATTTTGAAGCAACACTGCAAAGAATAAACGACTGATGTCTGATTGACTACATATTGAAGATTGGAGATGAATAGTGAGCAATTCGAAATACAAAACGTAACCAGAAGGAGTCTACTGAATAATTACAAAATAAAAAGTTTGGAGCAAGTGTTAGCAAGATTTAAATTCAAGAAAACCTGTGTCTCATCCAAGGCAGCTGTGATCTGCTTAGTTTGGATTTTTTGTATTGGAATATTATATAGATTGGTGAGCTACCCAGGCAAATACCTCTATTTTTTTCCACAGTGGATTGTATCATTGATATACGCTGGGAATGCAATCAGTCTGTGCTTCTATCCATTAGCTGGATATTTAGCAGACAATGTTGTTGGCAGATACAAAGTAATAATTAACAGTTTGAGAATAATTGTATGTGCTTTTATAGTGGGAATAACATTAATCATGGTGATTGATATTCCTGCACTTCTAATTTCAAATGTAGGGCTAGGTGGTATTGCATATTATGTTGGTTTTATCGGAATAATACCAATTTGTGTAATATTTTATTTGGTGATTAATGTCAGTTTTATTGGATTCAATGCTAATGTTATCCAATTTGGTATGGAGCAACTCTATGAATCGCCAGCAGAATATCAGAGTATATTCATCTACTGGTATGTGTGGATATATTCTCTTGTACAACTTGTGATTGTACAGCCATGGAACATGTTGCAAGTTCAACCAATCATAAGTTTATGTCTGTTTGGCATACTTACAACATCTTCATTTGTTACAATTATAGTATCTTTATGTATAGCTCACCGCAAAAAGAATTGGTTTCTCATAAATCCAGCCAGAATTAATCCCTACAAATTAGTTTATAACATCACGAGCTTTGCGAGACAACATAAAGTTCCTATTCAACGTAGTGCTTTTACATACTGTGAAGATGAGATACCTACTGGACTAGATCTTGCAAAAACTAAATATGGAGGTCCATACACTACAGAAAATGTAGAGAATGTTAAAGCATTTTATGGAATTTTAAAAATCCTACTGTGTTTATGCCCAGTATTTTTGGCAACTTTTGCAGTAGATTCTTCATTATATTGGTATGTTGAAAATTTTCAAACAAGTTCAATACCTTATCATTATATCCTTGATGACAACACTTTATCTTCTTTAATAGTTGTGGTACTAATTCCAATACATTTGTTCTTTTTTAGGCAATTTAAATATTGCTACTCTATTAATATGTTAAGAAGACTTGGTATAGGCATTCTTTTCTTGATTTTGACTTTGATGTCAATAACTGCTTTTAACCTTCCACTTGCACTGGTCAAAAAACAGTGTGTATTTACTCGTCCCGACTATGTGTATACTTATTTTGGATCTAACTATACCTACTATGACACTCAAGCTGATTGGTATAGTCAGCATGTCATAACACATATTGATTTAATGATACCACCAGTTTTACTTCTTCTTCCAAGGGCTTTGTATGGTATATCTAATGTATTCCTTTATACAGCTCTCTATGAGTTCATATGTGCTCAGAGTCCTCCACCAATGAAGGGATTGATTATTGGATTGTCATTTGCTATAAAGGGAGTCTTTCAAGCAATTGCTGCTTTCTTATTGCTTGTATTCATATATTTTCCAATATCACACAGCAGTTGTAGTGTGCTGTACTATGGAATGAATTTATTACTGGTGGCTTTTACTTTGATAATTTACTCATATTTTTCCAAGAAATACAAATATCGTCAAAGAGATGAGATATGCAACATCTATCAATATGCTGAAGATTATTATTCCAAAACTGAAGAGAAACATTTATAAAATACATGATCTGTTTTAACTATTAATAATTTTTGAGTGGCAAACATTTTCATTTAAACAGTTCGATTCATCATTTAGCTAATAATAGTGCTTTTTATATTTTTAACACTAAGTTATTTTTTTAAGTTTGTGTCATGCACTACCTTTGTATTTTATCATTGTCCTGTATACTTTAGTAACATGAGATAATCCCTATTCAATGAGTTTCTGTTTGTCAACAATTTTAATATGTTGTTAGTTTCTTTGTTTAATAGTTCCTTAAATTTAGCTGTAAATGACATTAATATTTCAGAGAACAATTCAATAAGTTCACATCACAATTTCTTTCTCAGCTTTCTTTTACTCATTAGAAGTATTTTCTCTCATTCACCGGTTTGTTTGTTTTTAACATTACAGAATTAAAAATATTTTGTCGCCAGTGGAAATCGAACCTAGGACCGCTTGCTTAACGCAAAAGCGCTAGCTATACCACTGAGCTAGGACAACCAGCCAGCAAACAAACACTCCAATTCTGTATTCATACTGTTAAGGGGTACTGCTATGCTACAGTCTCACTCTCAACGGACCAACTGAAAATTCTCTTTTTTCAAAGATTCTTTTTTCTTTTTGGTGGCAACCAAATATTTTTAATTCTGTATTGTTTAAAAAGCCTATGATTTGAGAGAATACAATGAGTAAAAGAAGGCTGAGAAAGAAAATGTGAAGTGATAAATTAGTGGAGTAAAAAAGTTAACGGATAAGATGAGTCTTTGAAGAAATAGAATTTTCGTTGGTCTGTTGAGAGTGAAACTGCACAGAGTACCCTTTGACGGTATAAATACAGAATTGGAGTGTTTATTTGCCGGCTGGTTGTTGTAGCTCAGTGGCAGAGCGCTTGTGCATTAATCAAGTGGTCCTGGATTCAATATCCAAATATTATTTTAATTCTGTATTGTTTAAAAAAAGCCAATAAAAGAGAGAAAATACATCCTATTCAATAAGTTGTCACAGACAAAGTTTAGAAAGACTTCACTATACATGTTTTTTAAATACAACTAGCACACATCATATCAAGGGATTTAAATACTCCCAATGCTGAAAGGTAAGCGATAATATTGTATCTTATACTAGCTTTTTGTGAATTTTCTAAAAAAAGTCTTAATTCAGAATTTATTTATAATATAGAATTGCTTTTTTTCTATTTATGGTCATTATTTGGACTTAACAAGAACGATTTAGAAAAAGCATGAGGTCCATATTATAATGGCTTACACCACTACCAAATGTATTTTACACATAATTGTCAGTTATCATACTCCTCTAAGGTTGCCTTCAAAATGAGGAGCACTTATGAAAGTTATTTCATTGCTTCTTCTTCTTAGATGTGTTCTCTCTCTTACTCAGCTTTTACTTAAACAATGCAGAATTAAAAATATTCTTAATTCTTCTTCTTTATAGTCATAATTCTTAAGAGCCCAAAATTTCATGAAAAGCAATTAGTCAATTGTCATTTTCTCCTTTTTTAACTTCATAGCAGAGTTATAGAAATATTATCCTGTGAAATACTAAACTTTAAATTGGAATCTCAAAATAGTGTAGCACATTCTAACAATAATACTTGAATGATTCATTGTTGTGCAGCAATAAAAAATATCATAGAATTGAACCATGATGAGGACTCAAAAAAGTCAACGCCAGGGTTAAGTTTTAATTAACATAATTAGTTGTTAGAACCAGAAAATTTGCCATAATTAATTCCTTATTCCAATAGATTCATTATCATGCTAGAGCAAGTCTGAGGGATTTGTACTGTCATTGAGGCATAATATGACATTGAAAGCTCAAGCTCCTGGTGATGGTCTTGTGATTGTTTTCAATGTAAGTGACTGTTTGAGCAATGTTTATTCTTGAGCAAATGTGTTAAGTAATATTTTATCGTTGAACAATGATAAGTCTCTTTGATATCCTCTAATCCACAGTGAATTAGATGAAGTATTTTGTAACAGATGAGCTCTCTCTGACATTTTGAAACTTCGATGCTCATACTTTAATAAAGCTATATATTATAGCTTTCTCAAACTTTGGAATTAATAATAACAATCAACAGCAAAACCCCCAGGGCATTCATGCTAGGAGTCGACCTCGTCCCATACGCCACTAAACAGAGTATCATGATTTAACGATGTTTACCCGTATCATGCGAAGAAATTGAATTGTTTGCCGCTTTTGAATTATTTTGTGGGTGTAGTAGTTAAAACTTACAAACTTACCAGAGTTTATTTTCTATTCAAATCGAATTAGTGGCGGTGGTAAGTTAATGCGCTACTTGTCATAATGATACGCGCAACTCTGCCATTCTTACTTGAAAAATTCATTGTCCGATAGTCTAACCACGATATGTTAAGTCTTGTGTGTTGGTATGTCCAGTGAACAAGTGTGTGTGAAATTGTTGTGCGTTACAGTTACTACTTAGCTAAAGAACAGCACAAAGTAAACGTTTAACTAACTATTATAGCTGCTTTTACACAGCAATTTGGCTACTACAGTGGTAAGCATGGTTAGGTTCAAACCTTGTATTTTTTTATTTTTTTATTTTTTTAAAGTCAAACAATTTGTACTTTGACCCTCTCGTATTTTTGTGTTTGCTCAGTCTTTGACCCGTCCCAAAGTTCACTAAACAAATCTTCGGATTCTTTTGTGGTGTGGGTACAGGTAAAACTCAAAAACTTACTGGAGTTTCGAGTTAGTGGCGGTGGTAAGTTAATACGCTATTTTGTCAGTTATATGCCCTACGCAATAGTATTTACTTGAAAATTCATTGTCCACTAGACTAACTACGAAGGTAAGTCTTGGTTTAGGTACGTTCAATTGTGTGCAAGTTGTGTGAAAGTATTGTGCGTTACAACTAGTAATTAGCTAAAGATTATCACAAAGAAAACGTTTAAATAACGTGACTTGTTTTTTGTTGCTTTTCAAACAGTTGAAGGAGTGGTTACTATGAAAGACACTAGGAACAGGAATCGTTGCCGTGCACTTTAAACCAATAATGCTGACTAAGCAAACAGTTAGGACTCATTGAAATGTCCTTTGACCTTTACTGCGCCTTCATTCTACCCAAACATATTTGTAAATCCCATTTGTTTTTTTAGCTATCTTTTTGCCAAGGATTAATTTAATACCAAGGTAATGTAGTGCTATATATCTCCAAGCTTATCAAATTGCAAAATAAACTGCTGTTTGCATGCATTTTTTAAATGCTTTCTTCAACCACCAGGCAATTGCTGATATATGATGAAAAAGAAGAATGTGGCTTTTCAGTGTTATCATTTCGGTAAGACATTCAATAAAACATTTATTTAAATGTTGCCGTAGGATTCCAAAATAATACCACAACTTTACTAACAAATGAGTGCACAACAATTAAAGTAACTAAACTTTATTGTCTGTCTCTGTGTATGTTTCTTTGACTTGTATGTGTTCTTTCTTGTTGGAAGGCCTTTGTAATAGCCCTAGTTGGCTAGTTGGCCCTGTCCAATATGCCCTGCATCAAATTATTAAAAAAAAATAAAAGTATGAGTTACATACTAGTAGGTAATTTTAAGCTTAGGAGATTGCCTTTGGTACAAGTCACCCCACAAGAAGTTTCTTACATTTCAAGCAAAAAATATGTAGATAAAAAATCATAATTTCACATTGAAGTCCCTAAATCCACCACTGCACAACACAAGAGGCTGAGGGCAGGGTCTGGAGAGGCTGAGGACACCATACTTTTTCTGTAATATTATACTTAAATTAGTAATGTCCAAAATTAGATAACAAAAGGCTTTATTGAACTATACCAATTGACCAGTATATACTTCACCCTTTCAGCTGAAAGTTACCACTACAATTCATGCTTGACCATGTAATTAAGTATTCCATTGCAGTGCTAAACTTAGGAATGCTGCATATATTTTGCAAATGGACATTAGTTCAAGATAGTCACAATTCTGCTCATAATACTCAAAAGGCACAAGGTAGGTGGAAAATGTGTGATTTATTATACCATGTTAGATATCCAGGCACATATTATTTTAAATGTTTATACAAAAGTGTGGTTGTTAGTGCTTTGAAGAATAATGTTAAGTGCTTAATAAATAATGATGCTAAATAGACTCATTGTTGGAGCATTTTAATTACTTAATCACCCATCAGCTGTGTCTTCCCCATCTGTTGCAGTATGTGCACAGCAGGTATAGGTATGGCACACATTTTTTTGAATTATTAGATATGTTGTAAAAGTTCTCAATGGTAGACAATTTTATGTGAGATTTACATTATCTAAAAATCATGTTAGCTTTTACTATAGACTATGTAGGTAAAGGAGAGCGCAAGATGCTCACGAGTTTTACGACTTTCTGGAGAGCTTGGAACAACATACAGAGTAGAGATATAATGTAATAGTTCTTTGTAATTGACATTCTTCTATTAAACTAACAGTATCAAAACAGAACTTGTGAAAAGATGCTATGTATCTGAAGAAAGTAAAAATGGCTAGTCTGTTTCTCTGTAAATTCATCATTATCAATAATTAACCATAGTAGTGTTATGTCAGGATGCAGGGCAAGTTGTTGAGCCTACTTAAAAGATAAAAAAGCAATTAATATTTACGACCCCACAGCCGGTATAATTGTTATGAAAGGCTTCTAGAGGTAAGTAATTCTGGTCTCATGAGAACTGATAAGACGGGAAGAGATGATAATATTCTTATGATCGTTTAAAATTCTTAAGATAATTCAACAGACAAATAATTCCCTGAAGAAGTACCAAGCAAACAAGTACATTAATTTTTTTTTGTAGAGCAAAAAGGAAAGTTGCTAGTATTGGGCAAGCCAAATTTCAAGCAGTTAGGTCTTGTGCTGTCCTTACTCTACTGCAAATTGGTATTACTTGCAGACACATCATTTGTATTTGCTCAAAGTGTTTTGATATAAGACACTCATTGTGTAATTGCTTTGTTCCTCACACAGAGAAGTACAACTATTTGACTGAAATGATTCAGATTTGTGGCTTCAAAAGTGCTAGGAGAAGATAACAATATTATAGAAACAACATTGCTGTTGCAGCTGGCAATGTTGACAATATATTTATTACTGCATTGCATACCAATGCAGACTACAACAGTATTATTGCTCAGACACTAAAGGTAGAGATACAAAAGTACAATATCAACTGATGATTTGTGTTTTGTAACTGGCTCTTTGTTCATGCCTTCCCAGGTTGTGACACAACCTCAAGAGTTTTTGATGTTGAGTTTGTAAGAAGGCAATATTCCAAATTCTTGTCAAAAAAAATCAATATTATCACCGTATTCAAAGGAGTTTAAAACACAATATCATTTAGAAGCTACCATTGAAAGCCTTGGGTGGAAACGCAATGATCATTCTGTTTGGTTGAATGTAGCTAAATCTCCTTATTAGTCTCTTCTAGTCTTTTCAGTCTCTTCTAGTCTCTTTAGTCTCTTCATGCTTCTTTAGTATTTTCAGTCTCTTTCGTCTCTTCTAGTCTCTTTAGTCTCTTTAGTCTCTTTAGTCTTTTCTAGGCTCTTTAGTCTCTTATAGTGACTTTAGTCTATTCTAGTTTCTTTCGTCTCTTTTCTAGTCTTTTTATTCTATTCTAGTCTCTTTAGTCTCTTCGTGTCTCTTCTCTTTAGTGTCTTCTATACTCTTTAGTCTCTTCTAGCCTCTTTAGTCTCTTCAAGTATATTTAGTCTTTTCTAGTTTTTATACTCTCTTCTGGCATCTTTAGTATTTTTATAGTCCATTTAGTCTCTTCTAGTCTTCTTAGTTACTTCCAGTCTCTTTAATCTTTTCAAGTCTCTTTTGTCTCTTATTCTTTTCCAGTCTCTAGTCTCTTCTAGTGACTTTAGTCTATTCTAGTTTCTTTAGTCTCTTCTAGTCTCTCTATCGTAGTCTCTTCTAGTCTTTTTTTGTCTATATACTAATCTAGATTGAATATTGCAGGTACCACATTTTACAAAGAGTAATTGAAGACCACTTTTTAATTCGAAATAATTTGAATATATTATGCTAAATATCTAATAGACAGATGTCAGCTATAGCCAGCTATAATGGTTGCCTAAATATTGAATAGGCTAATCGAATAATACAATATTACAAGTTTCAATTTAAAGTACTGGACATGGTGAAATGACTCCCAAGAATGAACAGTGTGCTTAGCTAGCTTATCAAGATCAGAATAACACGATGAAAGAGGACATTTAGATTCAATTTCACTGAGTTATAATGATCTCATGTAGCTATTGCTAAATGAGATCCTGATCCTGAGCCCCATACTATTCATTTAGACATATGTACATACACAACTAGCTAAAAATGAGATAAAGTTAGCTACCACAAAAAGCTTGCTGCAGCAAAAGACAAAAATCTTGCAAAGAAATTTCAGAGAAATAATTGCTTTCTTTTGTTAAGCACTACTTGGGAATAGTCTTGTGCTTTCATGTTTTAGACAAGCAACACAGAGCCATTCCACCAAAAAAAAAAATTCATATGTAGGGTTAAGATTTGCGGCAATGTTTCCTGCTCAGCAATTATTCCTTATGCGGCAAAGACTCCTCTCCTTAGCCGCTTCCGTTACGAAAGCATTGAATCCACTTTACCCTATCATAATTCGACTTTTTTTTAGTAGCTTGAGTGTTGGAAGTTAAAATCATAACTTAAAAACTTGACCGTTTATTGTTTATTAGTATACCTGCAGTGTTAGAAGTTAAAATTAATGATACAACAGTTCTTAGGTTTATGTACGGGATCCTCTCTAGCCATTATTGTGCTCAAGCACACCACTAGTAATAAAGGTAGCATAGTATTCTTAATACATTAATGTTATGATTACAAATTACTACAAAATAAGTATAGTTGACATTTCACACAATTGATATATATTTTTATTCTGCCCTAGATATCTTCACAATGATATCTTTAGATACATGACCCATGAAATAACAGAAGATATTTCGAGCAGTTATTTTGATATTTCATGCTGTTATTTCATGTTGTACTGTGCAAGCATATTACCCTTGTAGTTATAGCAACCAGCCAAACTTTTCAATTTTTTGGTTTTACAGCTAAAACTGTAGCCTACTACACCAACCAACAGCTGCTAAAATATCAGCTGGGGGTGTGGGTAGCCCCTCCAATTTAGCCTGTGAGTTACAAGTCCTCTAGTACTAACTACAGTAGTAAAGATATCTAGTGTGGAATAAACCACTTATTACACTTGTCAGAGTGATATGGCAAGATATTTCACTCTCAGGCTTTATTTTCACTCAGCCTCTGGCTAGTGAAAATAGATTAGCCTGCTCTTGAAATATTCTGCCATATCATACTCTGACTCAGGTAATAAGTACTATATATATAGTTTTTGTTCCCTTATATTAAATTTTATAACTATATACTAAAAGTATGTGATGTTTTGACAGGCATACCGTTGTCTTCACACGGTTAAAATGAAATTGAAATGAAAAGTTTAAGTTCATTTCACTTTACTTTTTTAACCTGATGAATACAGCGGTATGCCTGTCCAAACATCGCGTACTATTAATATTATAGGTATGCGTTGATATAGCTAAGGGAATTAATACAAGTTATTTCATCATAATGTCACTTACCCACTACCACGTGCAGTGTAACAGCAATATGAATAACCAAAGGGCCACCATAGGTTGCTGCACTTTCACTAAAAATATAACGCTATTACTGCTCACCTGAAGTCAACGCTGTATGTGGTGGGGCCACGCTAGCTTGCCGCGCAAGGGCCGTACACATGAAATAACTTTTCCTCATAAAATTGTTCAATGTCTTTCTTCAACACACAGAGACAGTTTGTCTCCTGATCAAACTATACAGTCCAATGTGGAGTTGCATCTACTCAAGCACTACACATTCAATGGAAAGGTTTTAACACAGCTACTACCATGATGTTAGGTCTCAGTTAATCCAAGTGGCTGCCACCAGTTATCTTCCCTCTCAGTTATGGTACTCCCTATGTTAGATTACCCCTGTTCCAGTTTGATATATTAGATAGCAACAGGAGGAAGTACAAAAATAAATAAGGAAAAAGAGACCCAGAGAACTCAGAGGACCAACCTTATATAGGCCAGGCCTCTGAGATCACCAGAGAATGACAATAAGACATAAACAACACATAGAGCACATGCATGAAGGGAAAGTTCTAGAACATAAGTGGAAGAGTAGGATTACAATCAAAGTGTGATGATCTGGTTCTTACAAGTATGCATGATCTATTGAGTGTGTGAATATCTGATTGTCTGTGATTCTCTTTGGTTAGGCAAGTGTTTATAAGACATAGTTGCCAAGTGTACTGGAACATCCTGTGCAGTACCGGAATTATCAGATCTGCAATGTACCACACCAGAATTACTACTTAGCCTATTGTTGTACTGGATGCCAGAGCAAAACTACAGCTGCCACACACACCCTCTAGCAAAACTACAACTGCCCATGTGCCAAACTAGCTGCCAGCTGCCAGCTGCCCTGACCTTACCTCTCTTCCAGTTTAACTGTTTACTGATCAACTGCTTACTAACTGTAAAAAAAGCTACACACAAAGTCCTCACCACCAAATATATTATTTGAAATTGGAACTGAAAGGAATGTGGTCTATTGATAATGGACATGGTTTTAGGTGTGGCTTACTAAAATGGGTGTGGTTTTGGGTGTGGCTCACTAAGATGGGTGTGGTTTTACTCTGTACCTAAAATTAGTGTCATAAACTTGGCAACTATGATAAGAGCTATATCTATGGTAACCTGCCCACCCACCCCCACTACCTTCAGTAGCAACTTTGACCTGTAGGGTAGCTTTTGAAAGACAGCTAAAACACACACACACACACACACGAGAGCCTGAAAGAGAAAATTTCACATGCTGTATGTAATAGCTGATTTTCTGGATAATATGGCTGAGATATCTCTATGTTGTGTTGTTCAGCTCACTTATTTATAATTTTTTGTTTGATAAAGTATCAGCTGTGATCTCTTGGCTTGGTAAAGTATCTTGATCTTTCATTTGGTAAAGTATCTCTAAATCTTTTGGTTTGATTAAGTATCTCTTATATATTAATTTGGTAAAGTATCTCTGATTTATTGGTTGTGTGTGTGTGATATAAAGTATTTGTGGTAACTAGTTAGGTAAAGTGTTTTGGATCTCTTTGTGTGATAAGGTGTTTTTTTATTTTTTATTTTTACTTTGACTAAACAAGTGATTTTTGTGTGGTAAGTAAGTATTGTTTTTAGGCCTGATAATTTTTTGGTTTGTTTAATAAAATATTTGGTTTGGTTATGTATTCATAGTATCTTGTTAGTGATATATGCAAAATCTTTAGTTTAGTACAGTATGTGTGATGTTTCAGATATCTATGATCTGGTGTATTTGTGCTCTCTTGATATGTCTATAATTTTGATAAGATTTTAATGTCTTTGGGTATGTCCTCAGAAATCTGCTGAAATACACAATTCTTTCACATCAGACTAAATCTATCATATCTTTTGTTCATGAGTTTTTGATTAGAATTGAATGTATAAATTAAAATCAACATTATTTATAGTAATTTGGAGTATACAAGTATGTATATGTAGCATTTCCATGGGAATATACTGAATAGTTTCATAACCAGAGTATACATGGAGCATGCTTGGATGAAACATGTGAAGTATACATGGGAGTATACTGAGTGATCTACTAAAGGATTTATAGTCTGCATGGCATTTACCAGGTAGTATACAAAATGGTGTCAAGTTTACATGTACCAGGGGTACTGCCATAGATACATGGAAGTATACAGGGTCTGTCTTTTTTAGTTCATCTACTAAAGTGTACTAAGGCAGCATATGGAGTGCTACAGCATGGTAGACTATGCAGTAAACTAGGATATACTGCAGAGTATACAGATGGGAAACTACAGCTTCTGGTCCAGTGAGTTCGTTTAGTAATAGTGTTTTTACATTTTCAACTCTAAGTTTTATTTATGTTTGTGGCATGCACTACCATTGTATTTTACCATTGTCCTGATACTTTAGATATATGAGATAATCTTTATTCACTCAGAGTCTGTGTGTCAAATGTTTATTAAACGTTTAATTGCTAATTAGTACCTTACATTGAGTGGTAAATGAATTATGTTCCAGAGAACAATTTAATAAGTTGTTTCAGACAAAGGTTAGAAAGACTTCACTATTAATGTTTTGTAATACAGCTAGCACACTATATATCAAGAGATCCAATTCATGCTATGGTCATATCATGCTTTGAGCCTGATAACAGTGCAGTAAATTAGGTGTTACTGTATGAGCAACATTACATTTATATGATTACCATATTTTTATGTTCTCTGAAATAGGATTAACATAGTATTAATAGACTCGTTTCATGGAGTCAAAATTATTGATCGGTGAACTCAAACACAGTAATGTATTTCCTAGTGTGAAATAATTTGATTTATTGTTAGCTACTACACATGGTGGCAGAGTTGTTCACAATGTCCTATTTTATCAAGTATAAGTTGATAGTAAAAAGACTCTTCTGTTAAACTGGCAATGAAAGTATTTTGCTTATGAGGAAGTATACAGTGTAGTGTTACCTGTTTTAAGCTCTGAACTTATTGTATTGAAAACTCACGTTGTTTACTTTACTGTATCTGTGTGCTAGAAGTGTTGGATATGTTTATTGCCTTTTTCCCAGTGAGAAAATAATTTACAATTGTTAATACCATTATAAAGTCGTTTTAAGAATAAACATCTTATATTCTAAAGCATGTTTATAAATAAACTATAATAGAAATATAAAATGGTTTTTAATAATACCAGCTATTCAGGACAAACCACACGGTAATTTGGGAATGGAGTGGGAACACACGTAATAAACAAAACACCACAGATTAGCAAAGGCAAATTTATTTCA
>WLWI01003295.1_pt1 | contig 13861 bp, 8 predicted proteins | sample 6701501 | NCBI WGS metagenome assembly WLWI01 (sample SAMN12718690, study PRJNA515312) | sponge metagenome | isolation source: marine sponge | host: Mycale hentscheli | place: New Zealand: South Island, Marlborough, Capsize Point | collected 2014-11-01
CCAAGACTCTATAATTCAATTTTTTACTTAATTCGAGCGGACCGAAATTAGCAGGGCGGACCTATTTTGGCTGCCAATTTCAGTCCGGCCGGACCGTATTTGGCGGGGGACCAAATTTCGCGTGACAGCAGCAGCGCCTAACTATTATTTCAAATTAACCCTTCATACTGAGTGTGACCACACTTAACCCTTCATATAGTGACGATGCCACCAAACAGCTTATGCTCGTGAATAATTTATGAATATATACACACACCGTCAGTAATTGAACAGATATTAGTTGTTGTTGTTGTTGTTTTATTTAAGTTCACAATACTGTCTGTAGTTCTTAATTCTACTTCTTTTATGTGGCCATGATGCTCCAAATATGAGGTTACTCCATCTATTGCTTCTTTGAAGCTCTTCAACTTCCGAGATGGAGAAAAGAAAAAAGAGGGCTGTCTTCATCATCATCATCTCACCCAGTTGATTAACAAAAACTGTATTCTCATCCAAGCACACACTGCAACGCCATCATCACCACTCCAATAGTCATTTAAATAGGCAGCAGGAGATTCTGATAAGATAAGCTCTATTGCTTTCTTAGAAGAGACTCTAATAGCTAAAGGATTTGCCAAAGTTGTTGAAGACAAAATGAATACAGGTGTGAGCTAGGGGTTAGAAATACATGTACTGTGCATCTATTGCCACTGTGTGGACCACCAGGATCTGATGAAAGAACTTGTTGATTCATGAAATTATTGTAAATTTTTATGTGTCAATGAATGTCCATTAATTGAAGCACTTTTTGTATGGTGCAGCAATTGTGGGAGTTCTGTTCATTGTCCGGAGTTCGGAAGTTGTCCACATCTCAGAAGCTCTTAATAATATTCTAAAAATATCGAGAATACTCTGGCAGGCCCTAGCTCAGTGCATATAGACATAGAGGAATTTCCTTCTACATATACTGGGTTCATGCTTTCTTGGGTTTCTCAACTATAGCTGTACAGCCAGTCGAAAAGGTAGCTCAATTTTTCAAGAGATTACACTTGTTGCTTGTTTTTATTTGCAAGTGGCAAGAATGTGCATTCGTTGAGCTACAGCAGCTATGGGGTCACCTTTACCCCCAGTTGTTGCCAACATCTTTGTGAAAGATCTTGAAGAAAGAGCCCCGGACTGTGCCAGACTCATACCAAGTATGTGGGTGCAATAATGTTGATGACACTTTCATTCTCTGGCCACATGGCAACTGTGATTTACAGATATTTCATCAACATCTAAACAAGCACAATCCATCAATAGAGTTCACCATAGAAGGAGAACAAGAAGGTGTCTCCCTCAATGGTGCGTTCTGCCTTGGAGTAGTTATTCAATGAAGCATGAAGAGGAACAATGTGTTGGGGGTGAAATGAAAGTTATAAGGTCAGAAAAAAACTGGCAGACTCAATATGAGTGAAGCTACTCCATCATGTCTTGGACACAAGGTAGATAAGTGTACTGAGTACACACTTGGACAAGATGCGAGGGAAATGGAAGGCACAAGGGAAGAGAAGTGATGGATGGAGTAGAGTTGATGGACACTGTAATGGCAGGAAATGGTGTGACAGAATCAAGGGATGTAAGGGATGACAAAGATGAGAGGGAAGAGAAGAATGAGCGGGAAGACAAGGATAATAAGGAAGAGAAAGATGAGAGGAAAGAAGGATGAGCGGGAAGACAAGGATGATAAGGAAGAGAAAGATGAGAGGAAAGAAGGATGAGCGGGAAGACAAGGATGATAAGGAAGAGAAAGATGAGAGGAAAGAAGGATGAGCGGGAAGACAAGGATGATAAGGAAGAAAAAGATGAGAGGAAAGAAGGATGAGAGGGGAAAAAAAAGAAATGCGGGGAAATGAAATCTGTGAGCACAGAGGATTTCAGTACAGAGAAAAATGTTAAGGGAAAAGAGGACATAAGGAAAGAGAGGAACACAAAGAAAATTGAACAAAGGAAAGAAAATATTGACAACAGAAGTGCACCCACATACTTGGTCTGAGTCTGGCTAAAAATCAACTCAACAGAAGCTGTAAGCTCAAACAAAGAAGAACTTGCTCATGCCAAGGAAATGAATTTAAAAGAACCAAAGACAAAGAAAACAAACGAGATAGAGGGAATCACCCAAGATTGAAGTCATTAGATCCAAAAAAAACAGTGTAGATCATAGATTATGGAGTGCAATATTATGTGGATTAAGAAAGAAGACAAGAAACTTAAAACTACTGCCAAATAAACTGTGGCTTGTGATCTCAATTGTTGGACAAAACACTGAATATTTCTAAATAATATTAACTCTTACAATGTCAGCTTTAGAATCTAAAACAATTGTCTGTAAATTTAATTACATAAAGTCTGAACTACAGTTAATGGGAAATTTTACAACTTTGCAGTTTATGATATCAAGAATATGCATATTAATTTCATATAGGCTATGACATTTATATTATATTTTGGTAATTATGTGGCAGTTTCTGTGATCCCAGTTACAGGTAGCTAAATACAAGAATATGAATCCTTTTAATTAACTTGTGGATGACTATTTTTACCACTTAATTGGTTCAAACCCGCTTTCTTTTCTGCTGTGTTAATAACAGTGTGTGATTTAAAGAAGGAACTAAACTTTGTATCACTGATATTTTGTCAACAGATTTATTGCAATATAGATGATTTGAGAAGAAAATTTTGACAATAGGGAAGAGTTAAAATTCGTGTTAGTACTATATAGTTTGCATTTTTTTGTCAAAGTGATCCAATATGATATTTGAGTTGCTGAAGAACAAACTGTTAAGCATAATTCTCCAGAAGACTTACTCTGAGTCTGAGCTGACTATGCTACCAGTATTTCAAACTTTCCCATTATGGAAATAGAATAACAGAGTGGCCAACACTAACCCAGCTGCTTTAATCTAATAATAAAGATCAGCCTTATAACCACATTTCTTAATGTTGGTGTCCTTTAGCTATAAAAAAGCTCTGGATTATATGGGCTGATTATTCTTATCTTCCCCTTATTATTCTTTTAAATGCTTATATTATTCTAAAACCATTCCACTATGCTACTTTGTTGCCTATCATTCCACAAAAAAAGCTAGCATTATCTGGCAAGACCTAACGGTCACAGGTTTCAAGCAAATTTTTGTTTATTATTGTCTACCTGTCGAATTGATGCAGTCACAATGCTTGAGAAATACATACAGGCCAGTAATTGATATACTTGGTGCTGCCTGGCTAGTACACAGCAGGCAAATTTAAGGTGATTATTTACTAGTAATACTTAATTCCAAACAGCAAAGCCAGCAAACTGACAGCAAGTATATTTTATTTACTTTAATTCAATTCAATGTAATTAAATTTACAGACAATTGTTTTAGATTCCAAAGCTGACATTGTAAGAGTTAATATTATTTAGAAATATTCTGTGTTTTGTCCAACAATTGAGATCACAAGCCACAGTTTATTTGACAGTAGTTTTAAGTTTCTTGTCTTCTTTCTCAATCCACATAATATTGCACTCCATAATCTATGATCTACACTGTTTTTATTGCCCTCATTTTTCTGATCTAATGACTTCAATCTTGGGTGATTCCTCTATCTCGTTTGTTTTCTCTGTCTTTGGTTCTTTTAAATTCATTTCCTTGGCATGAGCAAGTTCTTCTTTGCTTGAACTTACAGCTTCTGTTGAGTTGATTTTTAGCCAGACTCAGACCAAGTATGTGGGTGCACTTCTGTTGTTCCTCTCTTTCCTTATGTCCTCTTTTCCCCTAACATTTTTCTCTGTACTAAAATCCTCTGTGCTCACAGATTTCATTTCCCCGCATTTCTTTTTTTTCCCCTCTCATCCTTCTTTCCTCTCATCTTTTTCTTCCTCATCTTCCCGCTCATCCTTTTTTCCTCTCATCTTTCTCTTCCTTATTATCCTTGTCTTCCCGCTCATTCTTCTCTTCCCTCTCATCTTTGTCATCCCTTACATCCCTTGATTCTGTCACACCATTTCCTGCCATTACAGTGTCCATCAACTCTACTCCATCCATCACTTCTCTTCCCTTGTGCCTTCCATTTCCCTCGCATCTTGTCCAAGTGTGTACTCAGTACACTGATCTACCTTGTGTCCAAGACATGATGGATTAGCTTCACTCATATTAAGTCTGTCAGTTTCTTTCTGATCTTATAACTTTCATTTGACCCCCAACACATTGCTCCTCTTCATGCTTCATTGAATAACTATTCCAAGGCAGAACGCACCCTTGAGGGAGACACCTTCTTGTTCTTCTTCTATGGTGAACTCTATTGATGGATTGTGCTGGTTTAGATGTTGATGAAATATCTGTAAATCATAGTTGCCATGTGACCAAAAATTGAAAAGTGTCATCAAAATTATTGCACCCACATACTTGGTATTAGTCTGGCACAGTCCGGGGCTCTTTCTTCAAGATCTTTCACGAGGCAACAACTGGGGGTAAATGTGACCCCATAGCTGCTATTGCTCAAAGAATGCACATTCTTGCCACTTGCGAATAAAAACAAGCAGCAAGTGTAATCTCTTGAAAAATTGAGCTACCTTTTCGACTGGCTGTATAGCTATAGTTGAGAAACCCAAGAAAGCATGAACCCAGTATATGTAGAAGGAAATTCCTCTATGTCTATATGCACTGAGGACTTGAGCCTGCCGGATTATTCTCGATATTTTTAGAATATATTAAGAGCTTCTGAGATGCGGACAACTTCCGAACTCCGGACAATGGATAGAACAGAACTCCCACAATTGCTGCACCATACAAAAAGTGCTTCAATTAATGGACATTCATTGACACATAAAACTTTACAATAGTTCCATGAATCAACAAGTTCTTTCATCAGATCTTGGGTCCACACAGTGGTAATAGATGCACAGTACATTGTATTTCTAACGCCTAGCCCACACCTGTTCATTTTGTCTTCAACAACCTTGGCAAATCCTTAAGTCCTTCTATAAAGAAAGCAATAGAGCTCATCTTATCAGAATCTCCTGCTGCCTATATAAATGACTATTTGAGTGGTGATGATGGCGTTGCAGTGTGTGCTTGGATGGGAATAGTTTTTGTTAATCAACTGGGTGAGATGATGATGATGAAGACAGCCCTCTTTTCTCCATCTCTGAAGTTGAAGAGCTTCAAAGAAGCAATAGATGTATTGGAAAATGGAGTAACCTCATATTTGGAGCATCGTGGCTGCCTAAATGAAGTAGAATTAAGAACTATAGACAGTATTGTGAACTTAATTAAAACAAAACAACAACAACAACTAATATCTGTTCAATTACTGACTGTGTGTGTATTCATAAATTATTCACGAGCATAAGCTGTTTGGTGGCACCGTCACTATATGAAGGGTAAAGTGTCGTCACACTCAGTATGAAGGGTTATTTTTAAATAATAGTTAGGCACTGATTCATAGGGAACTACTGTATTAAATAAAAATGACATAGGCTTATAGGGGAGGAGTCTATTAATAAAAAACAGAGTCCAGAGTTTAAAATTAACTGTTCGCTTTCACGTGGCCACTTGGATAAGTGGATGACTATGTTGGAGGAGGGCTACTGGTGGGTGTGAGTGTTGATCTGTCCCAAATAAAACTATTAAATCATGGCTGATGATGTCATGTGATAATAATTGCTGGCTATAAACTCTTGCCACAATTCATTTATTACACCTTGATCACTTTAGGGGAAAGAACTGACATCCTCTCACTATTACAAAGTCTGCTGATTCATAAAATCTGATAAATTCACAAATAAACTTGTAAAACCCATGTTGTGCACTTGTCCATAAAATGAAGTTGCTTGATATCTAATACCTTTTTGTTTAATATGAAGCTTTCTCCATCCAGAATCATTTGACCCATCACATTGCAAGACTGAAAGGTCACATTCTACATAACCAAGTTGTGTACCACATTGTACATCTACCCAGCACTATTGAGTCTACATCCGGATCCACCCCAGAGCGAGAGGATCTGTAGTACAATAGGCAGTCAAACTACAGCCAGGTTACTTAAATCCAGTTTCACAGAAGTAGGTATTCTAAATTAATGGAGGAATGCATGTTATACTGAGTGTTAGTACGCATAAAGTTTTAAAGTGAGTTAAATATAATATTTTTGGAAATAACATTACATACACTTAAAAAAGAAACAATTCAAAGTAACATGATTGACTAGTCAATAAATATTTGTATCAATACATATTTACTAAAAATAAGTAAGTAGCTACAACTACAAAAAAATACAGTCACATCTGTTTGCCAGAGCAATTACTGAACATATAATTCAATTAGATACACTATTAAATCTTCATCAGTATTGCCCTCTCCAAAGCAGAGTCGTAATTCAATGTCATCTGATGTTCCCTGTGGTAGAGTGGACTTGAACCATGGAGGATTGTTGAACTGACAACAAGCATTGTTGGGTCCACATCCTGCTCCATCCCAGAGAGGATCTGTAGTGTAATAGTCAGTCAAACTGTAGCCTGGTCCAGGATTTCCAGTATCACAGAAGTAGTTATTCTGAATGAATGAAGGCACCTGATGTGGCCAGGTATACTGAGTGTTAGTACAGGGACAGGTATTAGCAGTCTGATAAGTGCTGTCTTGTTCGTAAAAAGCAGATGCAAATGTCCATATATGCTCTCTACTGCCGACTGGTCCATGAGTAACTGATATCCCATCTACATAAGCTGAGTCTATAGATGTGCGGCCACGGTGGACAAAGTTGAGGAAGGCATCAGTTGATCCTCTTTGGTATGCAAGTATTCTGCCACACACAGAGGAATAACTCTTACCACCTGCTGGGAATATGGCTGAGTCACAATTGTAAGCGTGTGGTGCTGTTCGACCACATCCTCTTGGTGAATTATGAATGGTCCAGCTACTAGGGCAGGTAGCACTAGGATCTGACATATCAAGATAAGCTACTCTACTCCAACCAGAACCACCACAGCCGTGATCCACAGTAGAATCTGCCATGCTTTCAACAGCCTCTCTCACTTGTTGCTTTGTTATATTTAGCTGGGCTTCTATTAGATCACTTGAAGGACAGACCCCATCTTCAGAACCTGCTACTACGGCTGGTGAGATTCTCATGGGAAGTATGGCATGACTGTAGTCGATCAATATCAGCATAAAGAACGACCAAACGAAGATCCTGCTATTCTCCATTTTAATTTTTAATTGTAACCTTTGAGAGGTTGATACACATTACCTTATGATTCTTAGCAAGGCTAGCAAGTTTTCAGTCTGGGTGTCTAGCTGTTGAACTAGAGACCTAGGCCTATTTAATAATTGAAGATCAGGACTTTGTGAATACAGTTTAAATAGACATCGGAGGTGTATAAATGTCGTTCCTATCGTGGGCAAATTTCGTGTGCAAAATAGCTATTCTAAATGATGCATGAATATATGTGGAGGTAGCTACACATTGACTAATTTGTTTTTATAAACCTATAATTTATTAGCTTTTAAAGAATGTGGAGACCTTCCACAACAGGTATCTGGCTGTCAGTAACGACGACGACGACGACTGACGATGGTGTGTGTGTTCTTGAATAATTCATGAGATTTGTACTTTTGGTAAAGCGTCGTCCCGTTATGTTAAGTAAAGTGTCGCACAGTGTGATGGTTACTTCTAAAAGTGGGTGCAATAGACGACGGAAGGCGGCTTAGGTTTCATAAAAGAAGGCGAAAGTACCGAAGAGAAGGTAAAAGACGATTAATCGTAACTGGAATCAGCAAGGCAAGGCAGTATAGGTTTAAAATGAAAGGGAAGAGAAGGCAAAAAGAGGAGCGATTAATTATAATTAAAAAGCGGGTGAATCGACGAGATAAGGCGGGGGTTAGTTTTCAAAGGAAAAGCTAAAGTAGAAAAAGAAGTCAAAAGTTTCTCAAAGTGGGAGAAAAATTCAGAAGCAGGCGATATAGACAAAGTAAAAGGGGGTTCCATGACTCAAGAAGAAGAGCTGAAGATAGGAGAGGTGAGGTAGAAGAAAAGCTCAGATGGTTCAGAAAAGATGAGAGTAGGAGAGGAAAACTTATGTAACCTTAACCAATGGAGAATGATAACTGAGCAAGATAGCTTGTGCTACTGCATTTTACTTTGCAATACATCAAGCGCCACTAGTGGCGGGGGTACTGGCTAGTATATAATACTTCTATATTAAACAGAAGTCATTATTTGTCTATATCATCCCCCACATTTTCATGATATCACACTACTTTTATAAAACCCTCAAATTAATGTTCCTTTTCTTCTTTTACCTCTTTGATAACTCTTTTAGACTCATCTCTAACACAACATTGAATAAAAATGCATGGGAGTATCATGTATCACAAGCCATTTACTCACATGAAAGCCACTTTCATATATCATGAAAAAGCATATGTTCATGTTAAGCTTAAAAAACTTTCCCAAAAGCATAATCTGTATTGTGTGTGCATCCCTGTGCCTGCCCAAGCAATCAATCTGGGGGAGTATCCCCCCTCCCCCCCCCTCCCCCCCACTTCAATCATTTCTGAATTATACAGATATTTTTGTGGTACAATTAATCAGATCCATATAAATTTTTATCCTACTGCCCCTGTGATTTTCAATTGCTACATGTTTGGCAGCTAAACAGGACAGGTGTAATTTTATACTAGCTACCCAGCACCAGTTGTAATTATGGTAAGTGAAACATTCTTTTGCATGAAAAAAAATATAGCAATTTTTGATAAGCCACTTCAAACTAGAAAAAAAATGTATTAGTGTATATTGGCTTTTTTAATAATTGAAGATCAGGACTGTGTGAAGCAATGTAGCATGAATGACATGCAGTCACAATGTGGCCATGTGCTGGGCAAATTTCGTGTGCAAAAATAGCTATTCAAAATGATGCAAGAATATATGTGGAGGTAGCTACACAATGACTAATTAATTTGTTAAAACAATTATAAGTTATCAGCTTATAAAGAATGTATGGGCCTTCCACAACAGGTATCTGGATTGTATTATTAATTAATTGTGTAATTTACTGGAAAAGTATGGCATTCACGGACATATACTAGTATACTATTATAATATTAAACAGAATGTTTGCGTTTTCCATCTGCTGTACATTATCTGCGCGTAAGAAACAAATATAATTGAAAACAGACGAGATGAGCTGTACAGTGCCCGAAAAACTCCATAAACTTCACTAAATTTCTTTCTTACAATAGTTACAGTATTAATGCGCACCTGTGCTACCGCCCCTTTTTCACGTGCAACCTTGACGTTTGCTGACTTGGATTCACATGACTAAATTGCTTCCTGTAAAGTACTAAATGCATTCCTCAATTACCGCGCTTGCGGTTGTGCCAACTCAACTTGGACATACGTAGCACGAATGACATGCAGTCATAATGTGGCCATGTGGTGGACAAATTTCGTGTGCAAAAATAGCTATTCTGAATGATGCATGAATATATGTGGAGGTAGCTACACAATGACCAATTTGTTAAAACAATTATAAAAAGAATGTGTGGGCCTTCCACAACAGGTATCTGGTTTGTATTATTAATTAATAGTGTAATATACTGGAAACGTATGGCATTCACGGACATATACTAATATACTATAATATACTTCTATATTAAACAGAAGTCATTATTTGTCTATGTCACCTCCACATATTCATGATATCACAGTACCTTCATAAAACCCTCAAATTAATGTTTCTTTTCTTCTTTCCTCACATCTGTAACACAACATTGAATCAAAATGTTAACTGAAATTTAAGGCAAGAGCATGTTGGGAAAATTAGAGCAGGTCATACAAATACGGATGGAAAGAGAGGTGTATTCCTTATGACAAACAGAACAAAATCCAATGCAGTAACCCATTACTGCTTGTAATGCTGATTAATTATGAAGTGCCTTATTTTATCAGTTTTTATATCAAGGATTGTAAATGATGTAGCAATATAAAAACTACTGGAGGGGTGACCCCTCTCCCCTTGCCATCTATGACATCTGACTGTAATAGTTGCCGTGGTTATACACCTCATGAGTTATTGTTTTTGAAACCATCAGCATTTGTGCTTGCCATAATGAAATCTATTTGGTTGGGAGAGCCTGGAACTAATTTAAAATTTCCACAATTTATTCATGAGCTCAGTAATTAGGCTGCTTGTCACCATACAATAGTCAAATCACAGCTTAGTTCTAAGGTAGCCAAAGACAGATTAGTGATTTGTGAATATTAGAGGTAAGCTCCCTAGCTATGCACTCAGGCGCTTGGAGTCATTCTGTGTTTAAACTGACTATCGGGGTGATGCTATCAAGTAGTCTGGTGGAGTCAGACCCATATAGAGTGCAAAGCACGCAGAGGGTCTGGGGACATGGCCATACCAAATTTGTTCTGGAGGAATGTGGAAGTGGTGAGTGCCCCACCTCCTTTATACCTGAAAATATTCTGCAAATTAGCCATGATTGCTAAACCTAACATTGAAAGGGTGGCTGACACGTACAGGAATTTGTGGTTAAGGAGGTCTATTCCCTGTATAATTTGCTAATGGTAATTGACCAATATATGTGCGGCAGAACAAATTTTGTATGGTCATGTCCCCAAACCCATTCCCAGCCTAGTGGTTCGGTAAAGGGTCTGGCTACACCAGACTAGCTGTCAAGCTGGTGCACCGCACCTCATTCACCCATTAGTTTCAAACTTGTTGGGTCTAATGAATGTATTTATTCCATAAGCTGCATGTTTTTAGCACTGACTTGAAACCTGTGATTGGCTATTTCCTGATCTTCTAAAGAAGTTACACAGCCTCATGAAATCATTATATTACAAAGCCTCAAACTGCATGCCCCACCCCTTGGATATGACACTTATATAAGATATTTATGGTGACTTAAATATAAGTAGCTAGCCTGTACACATTAGCTCCTTGTTTGTAAGTAAATTATATAAATTATATCGCAGTCATCCCTAACCCAACTAGACAAGTTGTTCATAGGATTAACCTGATTGGCTAATCTACTTAGCTTTACCAAAGACCAAATTCTGACTACAAAAAACTCTAATCGCAATTTCGTCTTAGATGCAACAACTAATTTAGGTAAAAGGTCGTTATTGGAGGAGGAACTGCAAGAGTATGAAAAACTACCCTACCACAGGGTTTCAAGGCCTGTAAGAAGGAAAACTGTGTGTTAGGTATGTCTGGTAGGACATTATGTATTCTAAACGACCTTATATTTTGGTCACTTGCGGGTTTACTAATATTGTTGTTGAATCGAAATAACCATAAATAGCTATAAACTAGTTCGGTGTTACGCCCCAAAAGCTTATACTTCAGCATAGTCGTCAGTGTTTTTACTACATAATACCATATTGGAAGATTGCATCAATAATGTACACTGCCTTGGATTCTAGCTCGTTATAAATGTTATAATTTTTTTAGCTACTAAAATAGATATCACCACAAACGTACATCAACAATATTACCCTCCATTGCTAAATTAGATCTAATTCTAGAGATTCAGTACCTGAAGCAGTAAGCAGTATTTGTTTCTTACTTTTATCCACCACTAATAGTATCTCTCTCACTTCGCTCGCTCGATAACATAAATATCCGCAATTTTCAATCGAGTTATCCCTGATAGTGTCTCATTCACTTCACTCGCTCGCCAAATACGTTCACTCTGTTCTGCATAATTGGTACAGTTGGTCAGACATTGTTGTCCTGACATATCAATATATTAATTTAGCATACAAATTTAAAGAAAAAGCTAACATTGTCACAAAAAAAGAAATGTAATATTTGGCTATACACAACGCTCACACATATAGCAGACAACACACATTACATAGTACAAACACACACACACATTTGTGTAGACACCACTTGACAACTATGTACAGTAAACATACTTATTACTTAGAAAATAAACAAAAATAGCAGTTCACTATCCTTTAGGGAGAACTATTGAATATAAATCTCTACTAAATATACAATGGTATCCTCTCCATGAGCACTATTGGCAGTTACTGAACATATAACTCAATTAAATACACTAATATATCTTCATCAGTGTGAGCATGATAACAGAGTTGCAATTCAATATCATCTGATGTTCCCTGTGGTAGAGTGAACTTGAACCATGGAGGATTGTTAAACTGACAGCAAGTATTGTTGGGTCTACATCCTGCTCCATCCCAGAGAGGATCTGTTACTAAATATTCTTCATTCCAGCCAGGTTCAGGATTTCCAGTATCACAGAAGTAGTTATTCTGAATGAATGAAGGCAACTGATATGTCCAGTTATACTGAGTGTTAGTACAGGCACAGTTATATTGAATATAATCTTTTGCATAACCAGGATTATCTTCAAACAGGTAAGCTGTAAATGTCCATATATGTTGTCTACTGCCTGCTGGTCCATGAGTAACTGACATCCCATAGGCGCCGGAGACGGGTAGGCAGGGTAGGCTGTGGCCCACCCACTTTTTTGTGCACTCGCATAGTAGGAATCATCACAACAATTTTTTTTATGTACTGTAATTGGTTAAGATCGTCATCCTGGTATTGGCAGCATGGCCAGTGTAAGTGGTGATAGTAGTGTGGCAGAGCAGAAACCGCACCAACCAAGAAAGTTCAACTTTCCCAAGAGAGAGTATATGGAAAAAGGTAAAGTAATAATGTAATAAGTTAATAGAGTACTAGCTTATAAACATCATTACTGAATTTTAGGTGATCCAAAAACGTTCTTTTCAACCAGGATGGTTCGACGGCTCCACTACATTGAACAGAGTGATACTGTTTTTTGCTTCACTTGCAAGAAAGCATCTGAAGAACTTAATAGTCTTATATACTTTTTATAAACATTTAATCGTAGAATTTATCGCCACCTTCCAGCCTCCCCACTTTCAATGACCTTCTGGCACCCCTGCATCCCATCTACATAAGGTGAGTTAATTGAGGTGTGAGTTAATTGAGGTGTGTCCTAAAGAAATAACATTTTGAATTGCATCGGACGATTTACTTAGGCTTTGCAAAACTTTTTCCCACTTGCCAACTTACCCCGCCGATTCCACGTGCTTTTTTGCCCTCTTTTTGGAAACCTACGCCGCACGCCTTCCCTAATTATTGCTTGAATATGAAGGAAGTGCGAGCGAGCCTTAAACTACACTATTGTTAAATGATTGATTTAACAACTAACACTCAAGCTACTAAAATGAAGTCGAGTTTTTAAATTAAGTATATGCGGTAAAGTGGATTCAATGCCATAGTAACCCCTCCCCTCAACTGTTTGAATTGAAAAAGAAGGAACAAAATCAAGTCACGTTATTTAAAATTTTCTTTGTGATATTCTTAATAGTAGTTGTAACGCACAATACTTCGCAAGACCTACCTTCGTGGTTCGTCTAGTGGACAATGAATTTTCAAGTAAATACTGTGGCGTAGGGCTAATAACTGCAACAAATAGCATGTTAACTTACCACCACCACTAACTCGAATAGAAATGGAGCTCCCATAAGTTTTTAAGTTTTAACTGTACCCGCAAAACAATTCAAAGCGGTAAACGATTCAATTTCTAAGGTGATATGGGTAATGGTCGCTAAACCAGAGGATTCTGTTTAGTGAGTTGGGACGGGGTCGAACGCGGAGCGAACACAAAAATACGGAGGGTCAAAGTACAAAATGACATACGTACGTCCAAACATATACAATATAACTAGTGGTGCGCTCGAATAGCGCAAATGCATGGCGAGCGAGCAGACTCTTTTTACAGAAAAATAGGACAGAAATTACATCTAACTGATTAGGCATGAAGAGTTAACAATAACAGAATTACCT
>WLWI01003297.1_pt1 | contig 13857 bp, 12 predicted proteins | sample 6701501 | NCBI WGS metagenome assembly WLWI01 (sample SAMN12718690, study PRJNA515312) | sponge metagenome | isolation source: marine sponge | host: Mycale hentscheli | place: New Zealand: South Island, Marlborough, Capsize Point | collected 2014-11-01
AAAGTCTTTACATTAGGCTTTATACCATGCCAAGCTTCACAAGGTGTCATACTTTGCAGAGCTTTAGTTGGACTGCGATTTCGAACGTATACAGCAGTGGAAAGTGCTTCTGCCCAGAAACGATGAGGTAGACCGGAATCATTCAGCATAGCTCGTACACCCTCTATCAAAGTGCGGTTTTGCCTTTCAGCCACACCATTTTGCTCGGGTGTGTGAGGAACTGTGAACTCATGCTTTATTCCTTTGCTGGCAAGATAAGAACTGAACGCAAAGGAGGTATACTCACCTCCATTATCTGAACGTATTATCTTCACCTTTCTTCCAGATTCAAGCTCCACCATTTCCTTCCACTTACAAAAGAATTGTAGTACTTCATCCTTCTTCTTCAGGATATAGATCCACACATAATGAGTATAGTCGTCAATAAAGGTGACGAAGTATTCGCCACCACTGAGAGATTTAGTTCCCATTTTTCCACACACATCACTATGTATCCGCCCAAGTGGCTCCTGAGCACGATTCACAGAGCTTGCTTCAAAGGGTAGTCGGTGTGCTTTAGCCTTTATGCAGGATTCACAAATTTCACTCTCTGGGAAATCATTCACATCCAGACCATCTACCATCGAGTGCTTCAGAAGTGCCTTGAGACCGTAAAGACCAAGATGACCAAATCTGCGATGCCACATTGTTCCAGTAATTTTATCATTGCAGGAAGAAGAGTGAACTTGCTCATTACTACTATCACAATCCAGATAGTATAAGCTACCTTCTCTGTGTCCACACGCAACGAGTCTTCCACTGTCACTCCTTATCTCACACGTAGAGCCTGTAAAGGTTGTTATTTTGTTCCTCCTGGCTGCGGCAGGTACACTTAAAAGATTATAGGAGAGACCAGGCACATACAATACGTTATATAGTGTGCAGTTCTTTACTTTCCCATCAGAAAATCTCACTGCCACAACAACATTTCCTCGACCAGCTGCCTGCAAGGTACTTCCATCTCCAAGGGTGATTTTCATGAGATTGTCAAGACCATGAATGTGCTCAAAATATGATTCACGGTTGCACATGTGACAAGTGGCACCTGAATCTAGTATCCACCGACTCTGACATCCTGTACCGATGGTAAGGGCATGTTGAACAACTAGCCCAACACTCTCATCAGATTCAACTTCAGGCGAAATGGTGACCTTGAATGCAGCACCACTCTTGGCCTTTTTCGTTGACTCCTGTGAACGTGACTGACCTCTGACCTTCGCAAATTCCACACAGTCTCTCTTGAAATGGCCGACTTTGTGGCAAAAATGACACCTGAACCTTTTGGACCTGGCAGCAAGTGCTTCTTCACTACCAGATTCAGGTACACTCACACGACTCTTAATTTTCTTTTCTTCGTGCAGAAGGCGTTCTGTAACAATAGAGAATTCAGGTACTTTTGGACTGGCTTCGAGAGCTGTGACAATAACGTTGTAATTTTCTGGTAAACTGGCTAAGAGGTAGACTACACGATCTTCCTCCTTCACAGGTTCATCTATTACTGTAAGGGCATCAAAGATTTCAGTTAATGACTTGACATGATCCTGTACTGAGCCATCTTCTGCTAACTTCTGTGAAAACAATTTCCGCTTTAGCTCCAGCTTGTTCGCCCACGTGTTCCGCTGAAATTGATCAGCTAAAGCTTTCCACACTTCCTTAGGATCTTTCGGGTCTGCACCCAGAAGATAAAGAAGACTAGGATCGATCGCCAAGACTATAGTAGCCAAGGCCTTATCCCTTCTCTGAGCATACTTCGCTTGCTCACCAACTCCTTCTGGAGGGTTTTCCTCTCCGCTCACTATTCCCCACAGCCCTTCCCTAATTAATGCCATCTTACACTGGATTTTCCATGTAGCATAGTTCGAGCTGTTCAGCGGAGTCACCGTTGCGCCCTTCGATTCTGCCATTATCTGACTCTACCAGCAATGAGACCGCTACGACTGTTAGGTCAATGTCCTGGGCCCATAACCTGTTGGTTAATTGCTTTAATCAAGAGTATTTTAGCCAGCATCAGAACCTGTTAAGGTGACGTCAGCCAAAAAAGAAAACGAACGTATGATAATAGTTACGTAATTGATTGTGTTTATAAATAGATAGTGTATGCATGCATGATGATAGATAAGTTTCAATGAGACCACTTAACTGAAAGTGTTCGATAGTCAATATTTCAACAATTATATACCATAATCTCAATCGAGACTCGTTTGTGAGTGTGTCTCACTTCGCTCGCACAAAATTATCATGTCTCATAAATCTTCTTATTTATATATTTCGATTTGTTGTTACAAGAGAGTAATTATTACTTCCTATTTCATTTTTATCACAATAGCATGCTTGTGTGTCAACAACGACGGTGTGCATTGATGAATAATTCATGAGCTGAGCAGAGTTGGTAAAGCATCAACATTACCTGAATGAAAAACAACAGAGTAAAGAAAGACTCTCCATGTCAGAGATGAACCCATGACCATCACCTTCGCACGTTGCAAACTTACTTACCATTGAACCGTCCGGAACTAACACTTTAATGTATCATAGGGTGCCTTATTAACATAGCTACCGTATCAGCATACAGTAAAACCTCTGAATAGTGACCACATTGGGGACAGGACTTTTGGTCTCTTCTCAGAGGTTGGTCCTTTCTCAGAGGTTACTTTGTAAATATTATTATTTGTAATAAAGAGTTAGGTAAAATTGAATTTAAAATACATTCATTAATTGATGCATGTCTTATTGTGGTTATCTGAATGGTGTCCTGATGACAAGTATCTTACCAGACATTTTTTTATTCTGAAGTCTCAATTGCCTTCTTGTGGCTACTGGTAGCTAACTTAGCTATTTCTCCACCACATTTATCTATACTTTGATAAAGATGTGCTGCTGTAAAAAAAAAAAGTTTCCAGAATAAGAGGATTGTTTGAGGTAGTATTTGCAACGAACCACACCAGTCTTTATTTTGGTAGTAACCCAGGTTATTTATCCTAGTAGCTTGCTGTCCTGTGGACATTATTTCCTGCACTTTTTGTTCACATTTAAAATAGAAGTATCAAACTTTCAGCGAGCATTTAGCGAAGACCTTTTGTCCCAGACAGAATTGGATACTGTAGAAGTTGTGTAGTGTGCTATTTTTTATCAGCTTACACGAGACCGCAATCTCTCAAATTTTCAATGGGTGTGGTCTTTGGTCGCTCTTTAGAGGGGCGAATGTAGTTATTTTGAGCAAGATGGGACCGAGACATAGGTCGCTGGTCGGAAATAAGAGGTGGTTGCTTTTCGGAGGTTCTAAATGCACTATATTTGTTGTGGGTGCAATCGGGGGTGCATGATTTGGTCTCTCCAAAGAGGTCGGTCGCTTCTCAGAGGGGTCTTTAATAGAAGCTTTACTGTATTTGCCAACCTTCCCGGTTTTGATGGGAAATCCCAATTTTTTTAGCATTTCCCTGTTCCCGCCCGGTTGAAGGACTTTTCCCGATTTTTGTCCAGACACTATCAAAACTAATGTTACATAATCTTATCTCAGCACTCTGATTGGTTTATAAAAATACTCAGACACACTCATTGGTGGATTATAATAGAACATCCACTGCACTCAGCTAGCTTGAGCCTCAGACTCATTGGTGGATAAAAATATCCACTGCACTCAGCTAGCTTGAGCCTCAGGCACACTCATTGGTGGATAAACATAGAACATCCACTGCACTCAGCAAGCCTCACTTCATCGATGATTAATCATATTCATTGAAACTTAATGATATTCATGGCAGATATGGTTGGGGTGTGGTCTTTTCCCCGTTTTATTTTTTTGAAAGTTGGCAACTATGTATCAGCTACTTGTTGTTGTTTTTTCCCCTAGGTCTTGCCATGTCCATTACCTGCTGTGTTTTGTTTGTAACCATGACTACTTCATTTGCTGAACTGAGTTGGGAAAGAATATTCACCTACAGTAGCTAACCATAATCCACCACAAATCATGGGTAGAAGAAAAACAGAGAGAGAAGCAAGAGAACATAAGGATCAACAAAAACAGAAGCAGGTGAACAAAGGCTGACTAGTGTAATTTCTTTAATGAAGAAGTGAAAGAAAATACTCAGAAAGGACAGGGATACTGAGGAGAAGAAGTGTTCAGGTCCGCCTACAGGGCCTGAACAATGAACTCAGAACAATATCACACTAGCTTACCTTAGCCGTCCATCAATCGAATATCGTTAACTTACCTTACCTGAATACGTTAATATTATTCATAGACCAACCACTGGCACACCCCTTTGGTCAAGTCATATTTATTTCGTTTGTAATATTAATTGTTGTTGTCAAATTATCTGAACTCTGGTTGTTGTCAAATTGGAGAGTGCGGGCTTTTGGGGCTGGGTCAGTATTCCTTTCGGCCATCAAACCTGGGCACCCTGGTCCTTCGGGCGTGGCTGTTACTCTCAGCCACACACTCGACTCCACCCATCAACTCTTGCTCAGGGCCTTACACACCCTGAACAAGGAGAGATAGACAAAGAAGGAGAAATATTTATGAGTTGAACAGAGGTATAAGAAAAACTGATATGTCTCGGGAAGAAAGAAATCAGGAGATGGATTAACATATCTTATACTACAGTATTTTAATTTGCAAAAATTAGTGCATCAAGTGCAACAGAGTGGTGGGGTATTTGCTAGTTATAATAATTAGCCAACAACTGATAGCCATACAGGTACTCAAAGATGCTTTATATCAGGTCTGTAGCCAGGAGTTTGCACAGGGGGGTTCGGATTTCGTAGAAATGCAAGAAAGCCACACCTACTTTTGTTTTCTCCATTTATGCTTTAAAAAGCGAAAAGAAGGGGGAAATATGCCAAATCTAATAATTTGTCTGATGTTCTATAAATTCATTGAACACTGCTGATTATAGTCTGGCTACGCCAGACTATGCTGATTATCGGCAATAAACGGTAAACTGCTAGCGCTATATTGTTCTCACGTAACCAGGCCTCTAACCACTACTGTGAGCTGTACACAAAACGTGAAAAAAATATAGGCCTTTTGTACTATAAGTTATAATTGTACATTACGGCACACCATAAAAAGAGCTTGCTTTATTAATGCCATAACGAGGGCGACGTTTTGTAGTTTAGGAGCTCAATGTTAGAATCAGACTAGGCCGTCCACATATAGAGTGAAGTATATCCGTAAATATATATATAGCTAAATAGCAGAAAATTCCATTGCGATTTAGACTAGACATGATCAACCAGAAGTCGACAATCCATAAGTTAAATGTGAAGTGTGGATAAATAATTTACTTCCGGTCACTCAAAAAGGGGCGCAACCGAACCCCCCCCCCCCTGGCTATGGGTATGTATATACACTATCATTGTGATAAGCATAGGAGCCAAATTACAGTACATTTATGACCTTGTGTTGAAAATAGGCACTATTTTACAACTACAGGTAATGAAATGGAAGTCCTCATTAATTGTTACTAAGACCAAGCATTTGCATCCTCTAGCTTTAGCAACCAACAGCTTGTAAGAAAATAATGAGTAATGACTAAATCTTACCTTGAGAAGAGATCGAGTAACTATCTTGCTGATCAAGATCAATAAATTCATCTACACACAAACACACATACCAACAACTGTATAATTATTAACTACATTTTATAGTACTATATTCAGAAGTCTAGAGAGCAACTAGTCTGTATAGTTGAGACTATATAGCCTACTATAGTGTATTTTAATTTAACACACAAGTTAGATTTATTTTCTTTAAAGTTAATTTATAAATATATGTATTATTGAAGTAGTAGTAATAATGGAATGAAGCAATTAAAGTGCAAACCCTCAGGGCTATTAAACACTACCTAACTATTACAATATAATCTCCTTCCAAAGGGAAGCAATCTGTTGGCTATTTTAATGAGGCATCAATATAGCTCAAGCAATGAAAATGGTACATGGAAACCCTGTCTTCATAACCATCTATATAATAATACGCTTGTGTGTCAGTAACGATGACGACGACGACGACGACGACGGTGTGTGTGTTCATGAATAATTCATGAGCTTTGTATGGTTCGGTTAAGCATCGTTCATTTGTGGTAGGTAAAGTATCGCCACAATCAGTAGAATGTGCCGGTTACTTCTAAAAAGCGGGTGCAAGGCGAAAGTACGGAAAAGAACACTGCTAAAAATGGGGAGTTTGGAGAACTTAGTTTTGGTGTTAAATAGGAGGCGCAGCCTGGACACCCCAGTTTAAAGCCCAATATTGTCTCCATAGTTGGTCATTACAATAAGATGTTTTAAATGAAAAATCTAGAGGGTATAAACTATCAACTCTACATGCTCACTGGGTATAAAATGTATTGGTGTGTAAGTTATAAGGGCTCAAAATTGGGTGTCCAGACAGCACCTCCTTGTAAACACCTCGCGAGGTGTTATTTAAACATCCCGTTATAACAGAGAAGGTAAAAGGCATTTAATCGTAACTGAAAAGCAGATGGAATCGGCGAGGTAAGGGGGTGTAGGTTTAAAATGGAAGGGAAGAGAAGGCAAAAAGGCGAGCGATTAATTATTATAACTAAAAAGCGGGTGGAATCGACTAGTAAAGGCGGAGGTTAGTTTTCAAAAGAAAGGCTAAAGTACGAAATAAAAGACAAAAGTTTCTCAGGACAAAAATTCAGGAGCAGGAGAGATAGACAAAGTAAAAGGGGGCTCCATGACTCAAGAAAAAGAGCTGAAGTTAAGAGAGGTGGGTAGAAGAATAGCTCAGATAGTTCAGAAAAAAGAGAGTAGGAGAGGGAAACTTATGTAACCTTAACCAATAGTAGAGAATGATAACTGAGTAAGATTACTTGTGCTACTGCATTCTTACTTCACAATACGTCAAGCGCCACTATGTGGCGGGGTACTTGCTAGTAATTAAATAATTCTTGGTTTCACCTAGAGCAGGAAAAATATCATCAACACAAAACAGAGGATACACATCCTTACAAATGATAACATTTAGGTGTCTGTAATCAGCACAAAATTCCAGCATCCTGATACAAGGACAACACAAATAGCCAATGGACTAACTGAGGGTTGCACTACTCCCTGCTCCTCCATTACTCTATCATCTTTGATACCATCTAATATTTAACTTTTGGAGTTTGGTGTGGTTGATTGGAGTAGGGTGTGCACCTGTATCGATTGGATGGTGTACAACATCAGTAAATCTCAAGTCAAGATCATTGAGAGCAAAAACATAATTTGCCAGAAGTATTCGTAACTTCTCAACTTCTTCGAAAGTGGAGTGCATGTTCAAGTGCATGTTCAGCTATGCACACAACTGTCTATTTGAGCAGAAGAGTATCTGACTGTATTCATAATTATAGTCACATTCACATAAGAGTCTAAAACTTGGTTGCCCCAAAATTGACGAGGTATTCTATGAACTCCTAGCATGTGCGCAAACAATGGAAAGCAATGAGAACAGTTTACTCCATCTACTTTGTGTTGAGTAGGCATGTAGAGAGTATCAGATAGGAGATCTTGATGGCATTCTGCGAAATCATGTGATTGGCCAGTATTCCACAGGGTAACAAATTGAATTTCCTGTAGTCACATATTCATGTTTTTCCACTTTTTTATTAGAGGATATGGCTAAATATCCTATTTTGCAGGGTATTTAGTCCTATCCTCTATGGGAAAAGTGGTAAAAATATGATATTTATTAAATACATTACTAGGGAAAATTCAAATTTTTTGCCTTGTCCCCCAATAACTGTAAACGTTACCAAGACACTTCCTAATGTGAGAACTTCAGGTCTAGTTTGTTGCTATAAATGCAAATAATTGGGTCATGCATGATAAGATCATCCTTTGAAAGGTGGTGTGTTTGGTTGTAAACTTTTTGCTGGGCAGTTGCAGGTGATAGGCAGGAAGCACCTGGATGTAGTACGTAGGAGGCTATAACAAATATTGTTGAAGCCACTCCGGACTACCGCATCTGACTTAGGCTAATTGGAACAGTTACTGACTACATAGTGGCTGGATAAAGAGAACACTAAGCTTCTCACTGACAGTCAAAATAATATTTTTACTGTCCACAGAGGAGAAAATTGGAACCATCGGTTTCCTCCCTTATTCAGGTGGAAGTATTTATTGAAGGGTTGCCAGTCAGAGCCATGATTAATACTGTTACTCAATCTACTATCATCTGTCATGTAACACGACATGAGGTGTATCGATATTTAAGAGTGTCATCACGAATTTTCCACAAGAACTTTGTCTCTGTAGAAATGTGGTGATAAGGGGTGGGAGGAGCTGGTCACATCAGAAGTATAACTTTCTTTATACTGCCAAATCATCAGTAACCATGCTTAATTTTAGTAATGTTGACATAGCTACTTTTTGTCTAGTAGAGTCAGTTTGCGTGCCATGTCCTAATGGGATCTGGTTAAGCTGTCATGTCTCACTAGAAGCTTGTGGTGTTAATTGGCGAGCGAGCGTAGCGAGCGAGACACTTACAGGGGTAACACAATCGAAAATCGGGGATGTTTGTTTATTTATTTATTGGCGACCGAGCGTAGCGAGCGAGACAGTATTAGGGGTGGATAATGCAAAATCGGGTATATGTTATATATATGTATGTATGTATGGATGGTACGCATGCCCTTTGAACGCGCGCGCGGGAAACTTTTTTCTCCTAAAAACACGGCTTTTTAGGCTTGACCCCAGTTTATTCTGAAACTACAGCGTTAAGCAAGCCTTACTTTATACTGCGAAAACGCTTGCTTTTCTAGAAACAAAAAGTTGATTCGACCGGTTACTATGGCATTGAAGACCCTTTTCCAGACTTAATTTCAAAACTTCGCCGTTTTAGGGGGATACGGAGTGTCGATTGTTGGTTGTCAAGAGCCATTGGTAGTCAGAATGCCGTAGTATTAATGCTAAGGAAGCTACTACTACTCCAGGGAAGCTGAGGTAAGTACGTAATTCCATATTTGTTAGCTAAATATGCAAAAATAACTCTGGCCTTTCTTTTTTTGTAGATAAGAGCTTGTTGTCAACAGTGACTGGTAAATTCAAATAGTCAGAATGGCTCAGGAAATTGAGGTAAGTATTAATTCCATATTATGGCTAAAATTACAAATAACAACACTGGTTGTTGTTGTTTTTATCGTAGAGCTTGTTCAAGAGTTACTGGTAATTGAGATTATCAGAATGGCAGATGTGTGATACTACAAAAGTTACCATTAATCAGGTAAGAGAGTGATTTTGTATTTGTTTGCTGAAATAAAAGGTCATAACGGCTATTAGTGTTTGCATGAACTAAGCTAAAACATAGTAACAATGTTGTAGTTTCATGTTACCTAACTATCAGGCTCGCTCGCCATTTTTGCTCAAGCACACCACTAGTTTATATATATGTTTGGACGTACGTATGTCAATTTGTACTTTGAACCTCTCGTATTTTTGTGTTAACTCGGCGTTCGACCCCGTCCCAAACTTCACTAAACAGATTTCTCTGGTTTATCGGTCATTACCCGTATCATCCTAGAAATTGAACTGTTTACCGCTTTGAATTATTTTGCGGGTACAGTTAGAACTCAAAAACTTTCGGGAGTTCCATTTCTATTCAAGTTAGTGGCGGTGGTAAGTTAAAGGCTATTTGTCATATTTATAAGCCCAACACAACAGTATTGACTTGAAAATTCATTGTCCACTAGACTAACCACTAAGGCAAGCCTTGCACAGGTATATGTTCAGTTGAGTGTGACAGTATTGCATGTTACAACTACTGCTTAGCTAATGAATATCACAAAGAAAACACTTAAACAATGTGACTTGTTTTTTGTTGCTTTTTTTTTTCTTTTTTTTTTTTTTCAATTCAAACAGTTGCGGGGTGTAGTTATTATGGCTTTGAATCTCCTTTACCTTATATACGTAATTCAAAATCTCGATTTTTTTTAATAGTATGAGTGTAAATCAATTGTTTAACAATAGTATAGCTTTAGGCTCGCTCGCCATTTGTGCTCAGGCACATCACTAGTTTATTCCAAGGAAATGGCAAAGAAATCTGAACTAGTATGCTTTTTATTGCTCAATTAAAATAGTGATATTATTATGCTACCTTATGTAGGTACCACTAGGTGTACTATTGTTTAATGAAAATAAACTGGATGAGATGAGTCATATTTTGGATCATTTTTATGACATTGGTTCCTTCAATTGAAAAGGAAGGGCATCAAGTTCTATCCAATGGAGATATTCTGGAGTATGATGACAGCCGGTTTTTCTCAGTGCTGATTGGTGGTGATCAGCTAACTGTGGCTAGGATTCGTTGAGTGCAAGGATTTAGAGATACTGAAGCAAAATGTGCAGACAGATATGAGGGATTATGTCCAGTGGTGGAGGATTGGCATACAAGAACGACACTCATGAAGGTAAAAGCAGTGAGTAGTATTTGTATGATCAATTCAAGATAATAGCACAATTGTCACTTATAAATGGTACTTAAAGATAAATAGCTGGACCAGTAACTTAAGGAGCTGTAATGAATAGGTGTGAACTAGGCAAAGGGACAGAGCCATGGCTCCCTTTGGCCCCTGAATATAACTTGACCTTATTGTATTCAATGTTTGCAGAATTGTAGTATGTAAAATGGTAATGAATGGAAGGCTGGGCTTTGCTCTTATAGACTTATGCTTCTGCATGCAGGGCTGGTATGATGGACCAGCTTGTGGGAGCAGGGAGGCAATGTGAATGTGTGAATAGGGAGGGATCTTCAGCCCTGAAATGAGGCTATATAGAAGGAGGGTTGTGGTGTGAGTAGGGAGGCAAAGTGAATACAGTAAGACAAGGAAGTCTGCACAATGCCTAATCTAAATAGCTTTCTAATCAATGTGTAAGGTTGCAAATAGGGGTCACATTATTAAAGAAAGGTTCCCACCCCTTCAACAACTGCATATATGCATTATTGTGTTCTTGATGCATGTGTATTGCACTGAAGGTTGTGCATGTAAAATGTCATCCCCCCCTCCCCCCCCAGCTAATTCGGCATAAGGACAATTTCTAAATGATACACATTTTTTAAAAAATATGGGATTCATTTAAAACCACTGAGTAAACTCCATAAACATATTCATGGACTTCATAAACATTCACATGCTAGTTTTATTCCCTTACCTTTATCTCATAAAACTCGAAATGTGATATCTGGCAATATTACACTACAACTATAAATTAAATATGTATAGCTAAATATAGCTCATTGTCCCAATTTTGCTATCGCAACATGCATTATATCCAAAGTGAACTGTGTGGTTTACATTTTAGGTTTTATGGAACCGCTTCTATAAATCTACTTCAGTTTCTGAGACAGGTACAATGTACCAGTTACGCAACCTTGTTCACAGAACAAATGTTCCTAAAGATCCTGAAAAGAATATGGATGCCGCAGAAGATTTTTACTACTCATGCTTCATACACATGTAGTGGCAGCAGCCAAAAGTATTCATGACTTTTACTCTGTAGAGAAAGTGGAAGATCTTGCAAGGATGATCATAGTGAACTTTATGAGATTGCCAAAAACTGACAACAGCAACACTTCTCAAGATTTACTTGAAACCAATACTACCACTAATGTTGACGGTGTTTACGTTTATGCTACAGACCTGTTGTCACTAGGATTAGTGTGGCATGGATTCCATGATGCTATTGGTGAAGGGGATGGAAATAGAATTTTACGATACTGGAAAATATTGCTAGTAATTTTTAAATGCACTAATCATAGGAATTATGCAAAGGAAGCATTCGATTTGTTGATTCAGTGGCACTATAAGCTTTCAGACAGATTAAAAGCCCAGCTTTTATGGAGTCGATGTGTTAACACACCCACAGCAAACCAGGAGCAAATATTCCTTGTGATCTACATGTGGAACATCTGAACAAACGATTAAAGACTATCCTCAGAAACATGGGAGGGAATGTAAATCCCACTACGATTCAAAAGGCTGGAAAGTCTATAGCTCCTGTGCAGCAGATATGCGAGACGTTTGAAGAACAAACAATTAAAAAATGTACCAACTTTCATCACATTCCAGACTTTGGCAAGGATTTTGAAGATATTTTAGAGGTGTTAGAAGAAGAAGAAGTGTTTGTTCCCATCTCCACAACTAGATCTCATAAATCTGTAGACTTTAAGTGTGGATTGCTGGAAAAATATTCCCTGATGGATCTAAAGGAAAGGCTGCAAGCAAGCATTTCAAAATTATAACTACATTATCATCCTCATTCACAAGTTAAATCAATATGTAATTAGAAAATAAATTATTTAATTATTATGATCAAATTTTAATTATTAGTAAAAATTAATTGAAGTTGTGCATAATGAAATGAAATACTTATAATAAACAATGGTCACACATGCAGACAGACTGACATACATCACAACAATTGCATTGAGATATTGTTAAACTGCTCTCAGAAAACAGCAAAAAATCCTGGAATAATAGTCGACACCTGCACTTAGTTTCTACGTTTTTATTTTCTGCCTCCAACTCCCTTGTACAGAAGTGCAACTGCACTTTCACCATCTCTTCCTGAGCGTCCTGTCTCCTGAACATATTACTCTACAGTTGTAGGAAGACCCAGTGAATAATCCTTCTTATATTGGGACAGTCAATACCCATACCAAAAGCTGTTGTGGCTATCACTAGGCACAATTTGCTGTTGGTTTCTTTAAACGTCTCTAAAACTTCCTCCTTCTTAGAAACTGTGGATACAGCAGTAAACATATCAACCAACCGATAATCTCTATGGTTTGGGTACCCTGATGGATGAGTGAAGTTATGGCCCAAAGATTGTTTCAACTTAAAAATAAATAGACCCACAGTCAGCATACGTTCGGACATACACTATCGTCTTTGGAAATTTGTCCCGTTTCACTTCTATTTCTTCATGATAAAACAAACTCCTCCACAGTAACTTTTTGGCTCACTTTGAATTTAATGTTTGGTCGGTTTGGTGGAATTGCAACTAGCACAGGATTTACAAGAGCAAGCTGATGTGTGAGTGCTTGATAGGTATCACTTGTTGCAATGGCTGTTAATGCAATAACTTTGACATGATTAGGAATGATGCTGCGCAAGTTTCCTATTGCAGCAAATGCTGGTCTAAATTCAGCATCCCACATACTAACACAATGTGCCTCATCCACTGCAACACATACCAAGTTTTCTTTGTAGACGCTGGATAATAGCTTACTTCTAAATGTACGATTTAAAATGATGCTCTCAGGAGTGAAAAATACAAGTTGCACTTCACCATTCAGCACAGCTCTCTTTACTTGTGTACTAGTCTGTGTATATCCAATATATTCTGTATTTAGGCCACATGCTCTATACTTGGCAATCTGGTCCATCATGAGAGAGGTAAGAGGGGATATGCATATAGTAATACTTTCAGATAATCCTGAAAAATATGATGTTGTTAACAGTAGCTAATTTATTACTAATATTAATTATTAACTGACCTCTTTGTGAATCAAACACAAGTGATTTTCCATACCCAGTGGGAAGGGAAACAAAAACATCATTTCCACCAACAAAAGCTTCTACTTGCTTATCTAGCAATTTCTCGTACCCAAGTCTTAGACCGCTCTGCTGAATAATGCTAAGGAGACTCATTTTCAGCTCTTTGCTTCAGATACCAATCATTCAGATATCGATCATCATTATACAGCGCGCGTAAACCATTGCGAGGTGTGAATCATAAATTTCCGTCATCGCACGCGCCTTAGAAAAAATGCTGACACTGGCAGAACAACTTCATGTAGTGAATTTCCTCAGA
>WLWI01003298.1_pt1 | contig 13854 bp, 4 predicted proteins | sample 6701501 | NCBI WGS metagenome assembly WLWI01 (sample SAMN12718690, study PRJNA515312) | sponge metagenome | isolation source: marine sponge | host: Mycale hentscheli | place: New Zealand: South Island, Marlborough, Capsize Point | collected 2014-11-01
CCTGTGAGGGTAATTCCCAGTTACTTGGCAATTAATGAAGCAGCTAAGATACCACGCCCTTGGGCACCACGTGGCAGTTCGCGCGAAACTACTAAGTGATGCGGAGATAACTTTAGAATACGGAAACATACCTAAAAATTTTAAAGTGCCGTTTTCTCCAATAACGCTTACTTGGGCTATCCTCTTCTGGCGTTCATAACTCGCCCTAGGAAGCGATTTAGAATATGATTTAAGGACCATTCAAATGGACATTTTTTGTACTTTTCAAAAATAATAATAACTCATTTTTCAATTTTTGAGTGAAGTGGTCTGTTTTCCTATAGCCTGTCACAATTTATACATGCTGAATCCAAATCTGATGAGTGCCAGTTGCAAAAACTTGAGCATTTCTTGATAATAAAATTTTAAAATGCACCTTTTATTTTTTTGTATTTTGAAATCAAATAAAATCATCTCATTTGCCATTTACTCTAGTAATAGGCCATAGTAGCTTCTCAATGGAATTAGTTCTTCTCTGACATAGCATTTATAATGACATCAAATTTTTATCTGCTGAGTTCCTGTTTGTGCACTATTATTTCCTTATATGGTAATTTCCGTCACTTTGTTTGTGCCGTGTGCTTGCTCATGCTCAAAGTGTTAGTATAGAAATAAAATGTGGTATTTCCTTCAAGAAACAGAAAGTTCATAATTTATAGCTATGCTCTACTTTATCCTGAAAGTTAGATGTTTAGGTAACAATAGAGTGTCTTATGTGCAAGCGAGAACAAATATAACCAGCAAAGCTTATCCAGAACAAGAATCTAGAGTTTCTATGCAGTAAATAAGCTTCATACTCTACCAGATGGTGAATTGCACTTCACAAGCATGTATTAGCTAGACATATTGCTTGAAAAGTCATATTGAGTGATACTTCAAGAAGTGCAAGATAGAAACAAGTGACTAGCTGAGTTTTACAAAGCTACGAAAAAACTTTGCATTTAATTACCTTAAACGACTGCATGTTCTGTTGTCAAGAATGCTCAGTAAAGCATCCTAAAAAAATTCCAATAGCTTCATGTAGAAGACATGTGTGTAGAACTCCTGGATGGAAGACAACTTCCAAATAGTCCAGTGAGTAGTCCTGTTGACACTATACGCCAAGTAATCTGGAGTTCTATGAAGTATTTGTACAGATAAATGTGACCGGTTTTGGGAAAATCGGCCTAAACGCGGCAAACAATTTTTTTTTCAGTATCCCCGGGTAAAGCCTTATGGGTCGATTTTTTTCGAAAAAAATTTTATGGCAGAAATGGATAGACACCAGTTAGCTCTAGCTTATGATGCGGTTGTAAGCTCTGGCGTGCTCTAGAACTCACACTAGGAGGCTAGAAACACTAGCCGGTTGGACTCGTGTACGGAGAGTTGCTAAGAAATCATCACTCGCTAATAGTAGGCCAGCTTTAAAAAAAAATCATTTGCACTTGTAGCTAGCTACACTGGATCGTTCACTCACTAACTTTGTATTTCAGGATTAGCTTCCTCTGGAACTTCATTTTCAACCTACGGCTCCTCCTAATCTGTGGAAAACATTCTGTCTAATACGGGTAGAGCTCCTGTGGTACAGAATGACATTGTTTCTAACTAGAAACTACTCGAACTTTACGTTTCCAAGGTTACCGCTCCACACGTGCGCACTTGCCTATACTATTTCACTGAGATACCGTGGTATTTCACTTAGTTTCCACTTAATTTCCGTGCTATTTCACTTAGTTACGCACTATTTCACTTTCCCCATGCAATTTCAATTGAAAAGTGATTTTCCCATGCCTTTTTTAATGGGGAATTTACACGCCGTACTATTAATTTAAATATGAGATTTTGAAGCTCGGAATTTAGCAAACTAGGAGTTGAATACGCCATTCACTCTGATTGAATTTTAGGACCATCTGAAATGGAACTTATTATAGTAACAAGAAGTTCGATATTTAAGTTTTTGTTTTGCATATTGTACTAGGTCATTTTGTCTCTATTACATCTCTTACTGAATGCTATTCAGAAAATACATGTAATATTCATAAAAATATCTATCTTGTCCTTAAAAAAATGGGGTAGGGAGAGGAGGGGGAGGGGTGGGGAGAATGTGACTTATAGAAAAATAGTCGAGTTTTAACACGCAGTTAAAATTATGAGAGTAGTTTAGATTAAACTAATCTTAAACGTTTTTTTTTTCACTACATACTTAACCCTTATACCGGTAAGTTAATAATGAGGAGGTATGGTATTTTTAATAACATTATTATTTTTAATGTGTGTAATACATCTATCAATGGTGCATACTTTTGCTATAGGTGAGCAAGAATTGTGAAGCTAATAAGAAAAATTGGCAAACAGCAAAGGCATCTATGCCCTTTTAAGAACTCATTTGGATTGATGTAACTTTTTTTTCTTTTGTAATCAATTTATTAATGTATAATCTTTGTAAAATGTTTCATTAAATGGTATGGGTTGTTAGGGTTAAATTTAATGAGGATTATACTCTGTTGAAGAGTTTTCTTGATCATACTGAAAGAATCTTTAATTTGAGAATATGCATTCCAGAGTAAAATGACATGACTTGACTGATTCTTGACGAGCGAAGAAATTAAGTTCTTGCATGGGAGAGGAAGAGGAGAGTGTGATATAGAAGAAAATGAGGTGTAATCATCAGAATTTGGTTAGTCTTTGAGGCGTATAAATGCAAATATAGGTCTAAAAACAATTCCAAGTGGTTTGTGAGTTGAAAGAAAGTAAATCTTGACTGGTAGTTTTGTTTAAAATTATTCAAAATGTACTTTAAAGCTCTACGTATAACTTTCCCAACAATACTATGTCCTTGATATGGATGTCAGAGTTGTAAGTAGTACATCAGCTTGGAACTTACTTGGAGAGATAAAGTACGATATAGTCAAATGGGAGGATGCAGAAATGAGGACAGTATGTCTTACTAGGTGAAGAGAAGTAGATGTTGTTGTTCTTCTTTTCATCTCTGATGTATTTAGACCATGACAGATTGCTAGTGTAATAATAGTTATCAAGGACACAGGATAAAATCTGGGAATGGTGGTTATAACTTTGAACTTATGTTATACATAATATATCCTTAGTGATGCCTCTTTTTGTGATAATTAAGTTGTATATTATTATAGCAAGTATTAACATGGTGGTACTGAACAGTGAAATTAAGACTAGGTAGCTAGTCTTAAACACGAGCTCAAGAAGAAAATTGCTTCAGCATTGTCTACATTTTATAGCTAAGAATAATAATTGATTGGATATTCTAATCATAACACAGACTATCAAGTCTCAGAAATATTTGGTCACGTGATTACTACGTGACGGTAGGGGCGTTACCCACAATAGCTAGTACCTGCGCGGAGCTGATAGCTTTGATCCAGTTTTCTCAAAACCAAAGCTGTAACCAAAGCTTTTTTTTTTTAAAGTTCATTGCTTGTCACGATACATCACAACACTTTCCCCGCAAAAAAAAAACCCTCCCCAAACTCCCCCAGGCTGTAGGCCTTGGTTCTCCAAATTTCTTTGCTTGCTGGTTCGATGTTGTCACTGCACTAAAAGGAAAAAAAATAGATCAAGAAAAGTTCATTACTAAGCATTCTAAGGGATTTTTTTTAGTTTTCAAAGTCTGACATCATTGACATATAGCTCTTGGCACTGTAAATTGTTATCACTGTTAATTTGCAGTGTCCATCAAACAAAACAACAAAGCAAATTCATTGTTTATGTGTGTCTGAAGAATTAGACTTATTTGGACTTTTTCAATAATCATTAGTTACTTCATGAGTCTGATTGTTGACTAACTTGTAAACTTTTATGTATTCAACTCGTGAAATAAAGATGGCTACTCGATGGCTTCTTCTTAAACTTGTGGTTCTATTTGATCTCTGTGCAGCTCCTCAAGGTGAATATTAATATATTAGGGGCTATCACTTCACAATTTCTTTCTCAGCCTTTATTTACTCATTAGATGTATTCTCTCTCTTTCACAGGCTTTTTAAACAATACAGAATTAAAAATATTTGGAGTGTTTGTTCGCGGGGTGGTTGTCGGTGGCGACCAAATATTTTTAATTCTGTATTGTTTAAAAAGCCTGCGAAAAGAGAATCTAATATATGAATGAGCACAAGTAATAGTAATAAATGAGTATACTTCATACAACAAATAGTCCTTGCAACTTGAAATGTTTTTCCCTTTAGAATTCTGTGAGGCAAATTTGTATCCCAGTGATTCGATGTTTGTGGGAGTTAAGGGGAGTAGCTACGTCTACTCATGTCAAGGATGGAATGCTGAAGATGAAGTTAATGTTACGTGGTATATAAATAGAAAGGTGTACTCAGAGGATTCTGCTACTAACATTTTTTTGATACCTTCTGCATCAAATTCAATATCAAGAGAGCTTATATTTGAATTGTCTTCAAGTGAAAACAATCACACTGAACTGTTTTGCTCTGTTGAATATTCCAAGACTGCACGTTGTAATTCTACGAAGTCAATATTTGTACTACAAGGTAAGTTTGAAAATAGCTCACTAGTTAGTTCAGCCAATATTTACATTATGAATTTCAGCTGTTCCAGATACAATATCCAATATTGAAATTGATTTCAATATCAGCTGTTTAATGAATGGAACAATAGAGATAATTTGGAATCCTGCAACTTTTTTGATGCTTTCAAGAAACCCTGAGAATATTTCATATGAGGTTAAAGTAAATGACTTACAAGAAAGGATTGTGGACACTACAACTTCAAGCAATTTTTTGACAGCTGATCTACCTAATTATACACCTTTCAATGCTAGTTGCATCTCATTTAACATAACTGTAGTTGCTTCTAATAGTGCAGGAAGAGGAAATAGTTCGTCTATTATGAAATCAGTTCTACAAACAGGTTATTAATTAGTATCTAGATAAATATGCATTTGTATCTTTTAATAATCTACTATTAGTTAGATGTAGCTACTCAAAAATGTGACCGGATTTGTGAAAACCGGGCTAAACGTGGCATCTAAAGTTTTCTAATTTATTCTACCAGTAGGCTGCACGGGGCCTTGGGATAAGCTGCAGCACAAGCCGTCTTCGCCCTACGCACTACAACACTTCAGTATTTTTGCTAAACTTATTATTGCTGATTTCGAAAAAACGCCCGGTAAAGGCGTTGCTAAGGTCAGGGGGCGTGCCTTGTGCCCGTATACTATTACTGCGTGTCTCCGGGACACTATGGAATAAATCGGTTACAGGCGGATTGAAAGAAGTCTAAAAGGCTTAATGTAGGGCTCCTTAAGAAACTATGATGACGAGAATTGCGTGAGTACGTGAATTATGTAGAATAGCAAGTGAATTAGTTAGCTACAGTTTTTTCCCGGCTGTAGTGAAAAGCCCGCCAATAATTTCTTAGCAACTCTCCGTACACGAATCCAACCGGCTAGTGTTTCTAGCCTCCTAGTGTGAGTTCTAGAGCACGCCAGAGCTTACACAACTGCGTCATAAGCTAGAGCTAACTGGTGTCTATCCATTTCTGCCAAAAAAAATTTTTCGAAAACAATCGACCCATAAGGCTTTACCCGGGGACTGAAAAAAATTGTTTGCCGTGTTTAGGCGGATTTTCCCAAATCCGGTCACAAATATTCTAAACACGTCAAGATTTTAAAAAAATAATTACAACATAAGCTAGCTACATCTCTATTAGCTTGCACAAGTCAGTATACTCAGATTGCATTTGAATGCGACCAAATTACCTAACCCCCAATAGAATGAATAAATGAAATGAGCAAGATATTTCACTCTCAGGCGTTATTGTCACTCTCCTTTGGCTCTTGATACATTAGCCTGCTCATGAAATATTTCATCATATCATACTCTAACTCTAATCAGTTAATTTAGCATGCAATGGGATAATAAAATAAATTACCATTTTATGCAGTACAGGATGTAAAACATCCTAAGATTTATTACTTGTGCAATCACTTGAATGCAAAGTTAAGTCTTGTGGTAGGAAAATGTTAAATATATTAATAGTATAGCCTGTATGATTTAAAATTCTGAGAATTTTTTATTGTGCTTTTTTTTAATGAAACTCTTTAATCAGCACTTATTTTATGCCCTGTTATAAATTAATTTCTTGAAAAGTTTTATCTGAGCATAATTATAAATACATTAGTTTTTCTTACTAAATTAAGCCGTTGTAATTAAGATATTTTACACTAAATTTACGAGTAGCTAAATTTTGAGAAATACTTTTTATTAAGTAAGATAAAATTTGGTTGATGAAAACTGTAGCTAAAGTGTGCACAACTTGAAATTTGAATATAATAGCTACATCATTAATATCTCTTTGTAGAATCTATTCATGTAAACGTCCCGAATGGAACCTATGTGGATAACAATCATTATGTTTATACTATAAATCTGGTAAGTAATTTAACATTGTGTGCATCATAATGTGGAGTACGTTACAATTATTTTATGATATTACACAAATCTTTTATATTATAGACACTAGAGTGTCAGTAATAATTATAGTGACTGAGTTATATAAAATGCAAGTCATTGTAGTATGTTAAATGTTAGCTAATACTCTTAGTATGCTGAATATAATTTTGTAGTCAGTTAATTCACTTCTCAATATTTCCTAAAATAATTCAGCGAGCGAGCGAAGCGAGCGAAGCTGACCCAGTCGTATTGAGATTCAGATATAGGTACGTATGCGTACGTCAAAAATTTTCGCCCGCGCTTCTAATTACGTAAGTTAGGTAAAGCGTTCACAGTTCCAGTATTTTTCAATTAACGAGCGCGGAGAATCCTGCTGCACTGCCTCACGCAACTTTGTTTCAACCAAAAAGTTTATAGCTACTCTCTTCTTGAAACAATTGTGGAGTCTTTGTCAAGCTGCGCTTCTTTGCCACTGCTTTCGAAGTCATTGAGATTATCAGAATGGCAGATGTTTGATACTACAAAAGTTAACAAATCAGGCAGGAGAGTGATTTTGTATTTGTTTGCTGAAATAAAAGTTTTATGTCACCTAACTATCAGGCTCGCTCGCCATTTGTGCTCAAGCACACCACTAGTACAATTCAATTTGAGTCAGCATCTGTGCCGTTATATTGTGTTATTATAGCATCCTGCTATTTGTCTACTTGAAGAAGTGTATTTAACCGAAATGTACAACACATCAAATCGATTTTCTTTATCTAATGAAAGTGTATATGTATCAAGCAACTGTAATGAAGATAGTATGGTCGTACTTAACATAGACTCAAAAATTACAAGTAATAATCATTATAGAGTTGAATACATTTTACAATCAGAAGTGGATACCCCCAGCAACATGATAAGTGAGTTTTAAATAACTAAAGTTATTGTGATGCTGTAGTTTATTAGGTTGCACAATGGTATTTAGTAAATTTACCTCCATAAATTAGGCTATGTTTTTTGTTAGTGTTTACCATGTTTGAGTGTTTTATGTATTTAATACTTTTTGATATTTTTAAGGTCTTTATGGTTATCTTAAACTTAAATTAATTGTTCATTTGCATAGTCCATATAAATAATATGAAGCACCACAGAGTGTGAAAATTAATAATTGTATTGTAATTACTATTGTGTTGTACATATCATGTGTTAATATGCAAGTGAAATCAGTAGTCACATTATTAACCATCAGCGTGCATGCGCGAGAGGGTTATAGTAGTCATCCTGTCTGTTTGTCTGTTTGTCGGTTTGTCTGTCCGTCAAGTTTTGATTTTGGAGAATACTGACAATTAACAGTTGATTTAGGTATCAACTTACTCAGGATGAAGATTTAAGACCTTTTATTGTGCTACTTTTTTTTAATTTCGGGCTAATCGTGTGGATAACATGAAGCTGTCAGCTCCACGGTAGGTATCAGTTTTATGGGCAATACCCCTAGCATCATGTCATAACCATGTGAGCAAATAATTTCTTGCAACCAGTGGTGTAGTTTGATTTATGCTCAGGTAAATTAATAGAGTTGAAAAAAAGTGAAGTTTCGCGTTGAAAATGCGTAACGGTGAGTGTTTCTGGCTAGTTTAGTTTCTCTTGTGAAGACAGCGTTTCCATGTACCATTTTCATTGGTCGAGCTATTTTGATACCTCATTAAAAATAGCTAACAAATTACTTGTTCTATTGGAAGGAGATTATATTATTGTAATAGCTATGTTGAGGCCTCAGTAGTGAAACTTCAACTGGTGGATGTTCGAAGGACCAGAGTTATACTCCCCCCTGACTCTAGCTATAGATATGGCGCAGCCGCTGTCACGCTAGCAATTGCAGCCTTGCCAATATCGCCAAAAGCGAGTACTCCTAATGCAATAACAGGTTAGGGTCATATATCACACTTACAAGGAATAAATAAGTACGCACAGTGAGACAGAACCTGTGGGTAAGACATATGAATATCATTATGTGAAAGAATACGTAATGGTATATGCGTGTGTGCGTATTGGGTGTTATTGGTGACGGTTCAAGTTGAAGAGTAATTGTTTATTGTTCAGGTTGAGTCCTGAACAAGCTAGGTAGTGTTTAATAGCGCTGAGGGTTCACACCTTTGGTGCTTCATTCATACCGTAATTGTATTAAGTATGTTACATTATCAGTATTAGCTCTTACACTACATCTGTAGCTATACTTATTTTGATGTTTATTGAATTATTGCATGGTGTCTGTACTTATTATGTCATTAAATTTTTTTTAAATTTAAACATTTTTATTGCATTGTTACATTGAAAACTAAAGCTATATTGGATTGATTGAGCTTTTAAGAAATGAACAAAAAAAGAGCATTAAAGGGATTGTGCTAAGCAAAGGTTTCTTCTAAAGATCAATTACTGAATCTGTTAATGGTTCAAACACATCTGATATTTATTAGAACAATTTATTTTATTAGTTGTATCCAAAAATATGATCAATAAAAAACGTGCTATAGATAATTTTATACATCTGGTACCACTATGTTCTGTGTAGGTACATATGATGTTCAATATGTAAATGTTGAAGAAAAGTATTTAAGTGTTGATTATTTAGAGAACTCAACTGCAATTGGAGTATTACTATATTTTTTTTCTGACGATTTCGAACACTATTTCTTGTATGTCGATAAAGAAGTATCTAAAAATTATACTTTTAAGCCATCTATGACTACTTGCACAATGGTAGCTTTTGACATTGAAAGCAATGGATACCTAACGAGTGGAAACATATTATATCCAGCCACTAAACCACGGGATGTAACTCATATAAAATCAAATTTTAGTAAGTTAGTATTGTTTTGTCACTTGTGTTTTTAGTTATTGTTATCATACAGCAACCAGCTACTCTATTTCAGAATGTCTTAAATTTAACACTACTGAAGTTGTAGTTTTATCGTCTTGCATATGCCCTGAGTTGCAAACGACAGATATGTATCAGTTTATTCTAGTCAACTCCAGTGATCAAAGTGGAAGAATAAATGCTAGGAATCAAGATTGTGTCACTTCATTTAATATCACTCTTACATATGATGTCACATACTACATATCAGTCTATGTTATAAACAATGATGAAACATTAAAATTTATACCCACTAAAAACATTACCCTCATGCAAAGTCACAACCTTGGTGGTAAGTTCAAATTTATTTATTATGTATACCTATTCAGAATTTTAAATTACATTAAATAATGATACAATAATGTATTAAATAAAAAAAATTTTAAAGGACTATTGTCTCTCATTAATGAATGATAATAGTAGTACAGTATTATAAACTTAACAGCTTGCAGATGTTTAGACTTTGACATGTCTTCTTCAGTGATCGAATGTTATATGCAAAGGAATATTTTTGCTTAAATATTATCTCATGCAGTGTCACAATTCTAGTGGTATGTTCAAATTTAATTATTACGTATATGGAATCATAATACATTTGTGTCATCCTTGTGAGCTACTATACATGGAAAAATGAAATTATAGAGGATACATTCATTCACATGAGTTTAAATTTTAGCTATTAACAAATTTGCTATCCTAGCTATCTTCAGTTCTTTTATGTCTAGGGTAAAATTTCATACTTTTCTTTGCTCAAAACTTCACAGGGAAAGTGATTTAAGATAACTTACCAAAGATTCTTACTCCGTCAACAATGATTGCCAGTTTCAACAACTTTATAACTATTTGGCTGCCATAAAAGTTTGTTGAAACACTTAAAAAAATAGAAAATTAATGAAAATAAGAAACATTCAAATTTACTCTATCACAGAATTGTATCTTGGTATTTGTCTACAATGCAAACAATATGAAAAGTTCTTCATGCAATTAGGTGAATGTATCCTGGCTTAGTGGTGCTTTGGGCACCCCTAATTTTGTCAATATTGGTTATGTAAAGTAATAATTAGCTCCCCTTCTTTTCACCCCTGTGATCACCATAATGAATACTTGTCCATAACCACATTAGCTATTAGAAATAATTTCCCTTCTTCTTTGTATACAGCAATATATTTGCACAATGTATAAAGGTTACATAATTTGTTTGATGTTTGAGGTGGACAATGTGAAAAAGAGGCAAATAATAATAGGCAAATACCATTAGAGCAAATTTGATATATGACAGCCTAACTATAAAATTATCAGTATAGGTAAGAGTTAGCACAATTATTATTACAATTATTACATAAAATGAAATAAGACAGTTACATAAGTAATACATTCAAAATCTTCCTCCAGAAGAAACAAACACAAAAAACAACAACAACAGGATACAGCAACAGAAATTAATTAACAGTGAAGGCATGATAAATCATTAGGTAAAGCATGTTGGACTGAAGAAAATTGTAGAAGTTTAATTTAACGATATTTTATTGAATGTTAATATCCTCAACTAATATAATTATGTAGATATGGCTCATCCATCTACAATGCTGACATTCTGCATGATTATGTTTAGTGGTGTGAATGGTTTTTATAACTACATGCATTAAAATGGTAAGTATAATTAAAATCTTAAATGTGATTATAGATGAGGCACCATAGTTGTTGTTATTTTATCTCTTCAAGCCACTGTAGACATGTAAGGCGCATGGGCATTCAATTAACTCAACTTTGTGACATCTAAAAGGCTCATTAAGTAGTGCAATCCTGAAACATTTTTTAAGAAAAAATAATGTAATGCTTGGTAAGAAATTGTTACTTTGATAAAGTACCATTCTAACTACTATTATATAAAATATCATGGGTACAGGCATGGATGTTTTATGTGTATAAAATAAAGTTTTAGACATAGCTAGATAGAAAAAAAAACAATTAATTTTCTATTAGTAATGTGAATTAATGTTTGTCTGAGTTGCTGTGCAGGTATAGATTTGTGACATGCGGTAGGATAATTATGTCATTGCTTAAATCTTTCAACACCAATCAGTGCAAATGATAAAATCAAATCCACAGTTTAATTTTCTTTCATATAAATCTTCTGGCCTATCGCAAATTTAATGGACAAAATTCCGTTCATACTTGTATAAATGGATTTTAGAGTGAAAATCCTCTAAAAATTTGAGTAGATACAGCAAGATTGGTAACACGCAAGCATATGGATTTGAAATAAGCAGTTGAATTAGTACAGGTTATTTTCCAATTTTTAAGCCATTAGTTATAATAATAAGAGCTAAAGGTGGACAAATATGTAGTGTAAAGTCATTAAATAATTAATGGTCATCAATTTCAATTGTCATAGCTTCAAATATGCCACACATATTATTAACAAATGACTCACTTTTGTTTACTATAGTGGCTGACTTTGTGGTACACACTAGACTAATTGTTTGGAATACGTATTTGCTACATCAATTCATGTAGGATAATGTAGTTAATGGAGCTAATTTAATTGCTGGAATTAATTATTTGAGTTTTTTGTTTTTATTTTACTTGTTTTTAGAGCACAAGCCATATAATTGCATTATGAAGTGGATTGGTTAGTGACATGATATATATTTTAAATTCATTGTTAACTTGTAAAAGTGTTCAAAGTTTTAGTCTGTTTTATACATTATGATTATTATTCTGATAGAATGCTCATAACTTTTTACTTTTATATATTATATTACTGAAGCCATACTTTTCTCTCAATTTTCTGTTACTTTTTTCTCACTTTTTTCCGCAAAATATCTGTATGCATTTTTTTTAATCTATATTATAATTATAATAATATGACTTGTGAGTGAGAATTCTCATTCATGAATGTGGCATCAATCATAGTGCTCATGGCGCACCAGTTCAACCATTCACATAAAAAGTTTTCAAAGAACTTGTAACAAAGAAAATTTGTTTTCCTGGGTGGTTGCCTCTATAGGATTATTTTATTATTAGTGCACTGTGTGCTAAAGCGGGTCTCTGATATGCTGTTAGGTTAATTTGCTTATCTGATTATTAACAAAGCAAATTCAAAGAAGTAAATAAAATTCTGGGCATGATTTAGCTACCATAGCCACATTTTTATTAATTGTCAATCTTTAGCTTGTTAATTAAGCATATCCAACTTGTGATTTTCAGAACTGTTTTTATGTAGATTTCTTTCACGCAAGTATTTAATTATTCAGGCTGTCCTCTAGTTTCAGTTTTGGATTAGGTAAAGCAGCTAATCCTTTTTGATTTCTTTTATATTATCATTTCATTTTTGTATCATAATATTAAAATATTCATAAGTTGTAATAATTTAATTGTATTATTGTCATAGTGTATGTTATTTCTACGATTATACTAAAGATTAAAATAAATGACAATTGACTTTTTTCTAATACCTTGCACAAGTACAAATATTTTATCAATGCAAGTATTTCAGGCTATGGTGGCTCTTCTAGTAGTTTAGAAATGACATGGAGGTGATGAAATGTACGACAATAAAGAACATAGATTTCTGAGAGAGTGAGGTGTTGATGATGATTATTATTGAGGGCGTCCCATAGCAGCTTTCGTGGATTTCACTTACCCCCCGACCTGTGACGTTCGTTAATCGAACATGTAGACTCGTAGTGCATAGACTCCGCAGCATATAGACTCCTCAGCATGTAGACTCCGTCCGTAGTAGTAGGCGTGCCGCCTTGAATCTATTCAAATAGATCAAAACACCCTTTTAAATTTCGTTAATACCTATAATGAAAAACATTCTCCATTCCGCAGGTGTTGTTGTTCACTACCTCCTGTATGACCGTACGCTCGCCAACGTGACGTCCTCGATGAATCGTAACCCCCAGCGAACCTGCGCGAGAGGGTTACACTAGTCTCTCATACTGTCCGTTCGTTCATTTTTCTGTCGTCCATTTTTCTGTCTGTCACAATCTAATTTCAGAGATTACTGACAATTAACCCGTTGGTTTAGGTTTGAACTTTTTTTCAAAAATACTATTTAAGAACTTTAAATTGTACTATTTTTTTAGAATTTCTGGATGATTTTTGAGAAAAATGTTAGCCGTATGCTTTGCGTAGATGCTAGTTGTGTGGGAACGCCTCCTTTAATTGTCCCTTGTAATCTTGTGGAGAAGTATTTCTTGCTATCCTTATTAGCTTAGCCTGTGTTGAAAAGCTAACCTAGTGCTGGAATTTGAGTTTCACGTTGAAAATACAAATACAGTCGAACCTCCCTACAACGGGACTCCGAGAAGCGGTCAGACTCTCAACAACGGTCAGACCGCTGGGAACGGAGTATTTTTTGCATGTATGTAATGGATTTTTTGACTCCAAGTAACGGTTGACTCTCTACTCCGGACAACGGCCAAGTTGTGTGCCCCAAAATGTAATGTCTTGTACAAAATTTACTTCTTGGGACGGCCAGTTAGC
>WLWI01003300.1_pt1 | contig 13846 bp, 11 predicted proteins | sample 6701501 | NCBI WGS metagenome assembly WLWI01 (sample SAMN12718690, study PRJNA515312) | sponge metagenome | isolation source: marine sponge | host: Mycale hentscheli | place: New Zealand: South Island, Marlborough, Capsize Point | collected 2014-11-01
GCAACAATGTTTTTTTTTTTTTTTCCCCACCCCCTCCCCTCCCCCCGTCTCGGTTTTCCGGTTGTAAAGGGTTTTTTTTTTTTTAATATTTTTCCCCCCCCCCCCCCCCCCTGTTCTCCTCTTTTATATAATAGTTTGTTCTTTTGCACTTAGTTATACTCAAAAGTAGTCTCAAGACAGAGAGGCTTGCTGTGAATGGTTAGTACCCCTCGACCACACGCTTTGTATCCGCTTACACAAAAACAATTTTTATTGTCACATTGTATCACAAACAAACTACCGAGCTACTAACGGTTATACTTCCGCGTCCTAAAACAATCTCTCCTCACACAGCGCACATCGTCTGCTGTTTACTTATAAAAGCAATACTAATGAAGGCTTTCTTCGTTTTTTCGTAGCTCCCACTTACAACCCCTTAAATTACTCTTATAAGATACGAGGAGATTGGTGGGCTAGCGAACTGGTAAGCGTCCATTCGCATCCCCCTTCCCCCAGCGCGCGGGAGTATACTTAAAGGTGTGGCTGTAAAGTGTTTTGGACGCCGACTCCTTCCACTTACTTGATTTGTCACATGAACACTTTTAAACCACAAAAACAAACATGCCCTTGGAGCCCCTTTACCTAAACATCTTTCTACAGCACTGTCAATAATCACACTTTTCCACACAGAGAATTACTAAACCAAGCACAACATATTTATATACTATAATGCAAATCAGTTGATTGAAAAAAGAAAAAAGAAGAAGACAATTCTAATATATAGGTAGAAAGAGAGAGAGTCCACATACGTTATCCCCTATTCAATAGTACTTCTCGAGTAATTTTTTTAAAAAGTCACTTGATGGGTTGTTGAGTTGAGCTGCTCGGCTTTTTGGTGGGTGACAATGACGTGGATGAATTGGACGTCGGTAACACAGGAGAGGCTGATGAAGATGAGGAAGTGGTCTGAGGCTTACCATACAAATAGATAGCCATGATGACCAACCCTGCCCCCATGGTAAACCCGAGACTGATTTTGTAATCAAACAAAAACACTGACGTGATGCAGGAGAGAATGATTGACAGGGACGTGGCAAATCCCTTGAGGATATTGTCCGCGTAGCGTACCACAAGAGCCACAATCAGCCCACCCATGGCCTGCTGGGATATCACAAACACTACCATGGGGCTGTAGCCAAAAAATAGCCCTTTCTGTAGCAGCGCAGCTCCGTCCTTAACGATCATGCCAAGTAGAGCTGTCACAAAGCCAAACATGCCGAGCTGGACATTTCTCAGCCACACACTCACGTTGGACCCCTTTAGCATCATCTCGAAATACACACCAGCGAATCCCGATGACAGACAAGATATGATGACCGCTATGAGACCCAACGTGCGATTCTGGTTCGTGGAGGAAGAAGAGGATGGAGAGATAGACTGTACTTGAACGAGGGCCACACCCACAAAGAGAACGACGAGGGAGCCCCACTTGAGAGAGGTTAGTTGTTTGCGGAGTATTAACACTGAGAAAAGAGCTGTGGTCAAGATCTTCAGCTGATAGGTCACCTATATATACATATACAAACACACCTGTCATAACAAATTATTTAGAAGTTTTGATATGACCAATTTCTTACAAATTAAAACTTTGTAAAACGTAAAAAAAATGTAAAAAAAAGTTATTTCAGCTCTAAGAGTTATTTGAAGTTTTGAGCAAGCTGATCTCCATTTGCGTTCTGATCAATGTGAACATAATGCTGCCTGTTTGATTGAAAGATCCAGCTCTAAGATCTAATGCCATTAATGATGTTTTTGTAGGGTAAGTGATCACTCTAACACTGTGACACTAAACACATCAACAGATAAAGCAACTAGGGCAAGAAATGCGTCCCTGTATACTGGAAATATTCCATGACATTTACTGAATTGAATTCCAAGATATTAATTAGTGCAATCTTTACGCCCACACCAGGAATTTTCTTAAGTCTTAAGCCTTTTTAAAAAGTCACTTGCCCTCCCCTTTGAAAATGGCTTTGCCCTCCCTGAAAATGCTTTTGCCCCCATGAAAATTATTACAACCTTCCGGGTGACATTTGCCTAAAAAATTTCCATCAATTTCGTAGCCCCTCCTGAAATGAAAAAAAGTAGATTTGACCCCCCTCAAGTTTGGTTTTAAAAATATCCCCCACACCACTCCAACCCAACTCCCATTTCTTCACCTGAAACACTGCTGCCTCCAGGTTGGAGACTGCCACGTATTGGAGGTTGTTCTGTACCATATACACTATAGCAGGTACGGACATCTTGAGGGTGTCCTTCCAGTTGACCAGCAGATTCTCGTGGAGATGGTACGTCCACTTCCTGAAGGAGCCTTGTTGCACCATGAGTATGACAAGGCAGATCACCATCTTGGCCAGTTCAGAGAAAACCACGGCGGTAGTAGTGATGTACATGTCACCCTTTACCAGACGAGAGTACCTCATGCTGATGATGAGCAGTGCGTTCTGGATGGTGAGTGTGACCAGACTCACGTACTTCATGTTGCCTGCATCTGGGGATGAAAGAGTTAAAAATATAATACTTCTATTTTATTATTATTATTTTTTTTTTTTTTTTTTTTTAGTTTGGATGTTAATATGAACTATAATGAAACAGATTTAGGGTGAATTTTTAGTGCTAAGCTTACAAACAAAAACAAAAACAAAGTTTACAAAAAAATAAAAAGCAAAACAAGAAAAAGCCTATAATACACTGTATTCCTACCTAACTAGGTGTCGCACCGCAAAATGTACAATGCGGGTTTTTTAATCTTAGATTTCATACTTCAATAAAATTATAATAGCAAAAAATGTTAACGTCGGGTTAAGTTTTAATTAACAATATTGGCTGTTAGAACGAGAACATTTGCTATTATATTTCAGCCGAGAATGACTAAATCATTCAATACAATTGTATCAGCCAGCATATGACAAGCCTAGTCAGTATCAGCCAGCATATGACAAGCCTTAGTCAGTATCAGCCAGCATATGAAAAGCCTAGTCAGTATCAGCCAGCATGTGACAAGCCTAGTTAGTATCAGTATCAGCCAGCATATGACAAGCCTAGTCAGTATCAGCCAGCATATGACAAGCCTTAGTCAGTATCAGCCAGCATATGACAACCCTAGTCAGTATCAGCCAGCATATGACAAGCCTAGTCAGTATCAGCCAGCATATGACAAGCCTAGTCAGTATCAGCCAGCATATGACAAGCCTTAGTCAGTATCAGCCAGCATATGACAAGCCTAGTCAGTATCAGCCAGCATATGACAAGCCTTAGTCAGTATCAGCCAGCATATGACAAGCCTAGTCAGTATCAGCCAGCATATGACAAGCCTAGTCAGTATCAGCCAGCATATGACAAGCCTAGTCAGTATCAGCCAGCATATGACAAGCCTAGTCAGTATCAGCCAGCATGACACGCCTAGTCAGTATCAGCCAGCATATGACAAGCCTAGTCAGTATTACCAACCATCGTTGGCAATACAGTTAGAGGTGCTGCTTTAGCAACGTGAAAAATAACTTGCTTTTTCTTGATATTTCCTTTAGATAATTGGATCGCTGTAGTAGTTAAACTAGTAGTGTTTTACCACTCCAGACTAGAATTGTCGCGCTTTTTAAAGCTTGTGCGAAGAAAAATCAACAAACACATAAATGCCACGATAACAAACCAACAACCAATAACTTACATACTCACCAATCGCCCATAATAGCATTCACACTTGCCTTCACTAAAATTACTCTTTAGTATAAAGTGTTTTGTGCCAGTTCTTGACGCAACACGACACAAGGAAGCCACACCTATGCACTAATACTTCACACCCTGCTCCCACTCCTCCATGCCTTCCATATACAGGGAGACATGTATAACATAGCATGCACATGTAAGGCTTCCTGCCCTGCCCACTGCTATCCAGCTACAAGGAATTTATTGTGCATCGCTATCTAACCCACCCACTAATATTCATCCTTCTTGATCTTCTGTCTATGGCGAGCAGATCTCACAGAAGGTAATTAAAAAAGCTATACCAAACTATAGCACATTAGCACAAAAAAGGAAAAAAGGAAAAAAAGTGTCTAATAATTATATTTCAGAACGAGCTGCTTGCTTACTTGTGTGTGTGTGTGTGTATGGGTGTGAGGTGTGTGTGTGTGTGTATGGATGTGAGGTGTGTGTGTGTATGGATGTGAGGTGTGTGTGTGTGTGTATGGGTGTGAGGTGTGTGTGTGTGTGTGTGTGTGTGTATGGATGTGTGTATGGGTGTGAGGTGTGTGTGTGTGTGTGTATGGATGTGAGGTGTGTGTGTGTGTGTATGGGTGTGAGGTGTGTGTGTGTGTGTGCGAGGTGTGTGTGTGTGTATGGATGTGTGTATGGATGTGAGGTGTGTGTGTGTGTGTATGGGTGTGTATGTGGGTGTGAGGTGCATGTGTGTAAGGTGTGTGCGTGTCATATCGGACTCCTATAGTAACAACTAGTAGCTTGTCATACATAATACATTTTCTGAAGTACTGTTCTACATCACAATACTAATAGCATCATCACAGAGCTACGACACCAACAGCATCAGTACTTAATTCAAAATCCATATATGATAAAATGGGCCCCTAACTTTATACATTTGGGAATCTTCTTCATAATTTCCTCAAACTCATGCTCCTATTCCAGGTAATCTTTCCACTGACCCTCCTTACTCACTTTAGCATATTTACAAGTTCCTGGGTTAACAGTAACTTCCTTTACTTCCTAAAGCCACACCCAAGATTTGCATGAGGATGAAGTAGTTATATGAACTCAGAATTAGCTACACACTTAATATCAGATATGGAAAACTGTTTCTGTACTTGCACATCTTTAGACGAAATTTACAAATTTTATAATATCCCTGACAAGTCAGCGGTGAAAGGGTTGACTCTAGTGGTTGAGCAGTAATGTAGAATGAGTTTGTTTAGCAACAATTCAAACAACAAGCAAAGTAAATACAAGAAAACATCAAGTTGAGTGCCTAATCTGTTGCAGCTGTTTTATGCTAGTAGTATAGTATAATATTTCTCACACAGGGTTGTAATGTGCCATTCCCCCCTCTCCCCCCCCCCCCCCCCCCCCCCCCCCACCCCCACACCCAACCCCCCCACCCCCCCCCCCCACCTCACACCCCCCCCAAAAAAAAAAAAAAAAAAAAAAAAAACAAAAATTGTTGGCCTTTATGTTGTTGGTGTTTTTTTTTTTGAAATTAAATTTTAAATTTTTCCCCCCGGGGTGTAATTTGCCTTTCCCCCCCCCCCCCCCCCCCCTCACCAACACACACACACACACACACACACAACTACTTCCCTAAGTCCTATGTAGCTGAATCAATATAGAACGAGCTATGTTAAGCTAATTTGATTACAGGGCAGCACTGCCCCAAACCGCATCTTTGCTCATAAGCAGCATAGCAAACCAATTTAACAATGGTGAGTGTGAGGTGCTGTACTAAGATAGTGGTGAGCAATACCAGAATCCACAAGTACCGCATAGCTAGCGAGTTACACCTTAGCCATGTGCTCATAATTCACTGTTTTTTTATCAAGTCTGATACTCCAAATTTATTATGGCATTCTTTCATAATCTACAAACTCAGTATTCCACAAATTAAAAGGGTCCTTCTCATTTTTATTAGGCTGGCAATTCTTGTAAAATGAAACTGCCTTCCAAGGTTTACCTGCATCCAACACTGGGTGCTCATTGTTCACCTAACAACATAACAATTAGGTCGTTTATTTCTTACCAAAAGTAAACACACTAAAACATACCTCAAAGATTGCTCTTTCAAGTGAACTACTTAAAACATGCAGGGTTTCATACAGGATTTTCAACTTGGTGGGAGGAGGATAAGGGAAAGGAGGAGGAACATGCACTATGCATTGAAAACTATAATGTTCACATTGTACGTGGGCGTATACATATATAATGTATGTAATAAGCTAACACTCTGATTAGTCTGTTACGAGAATCTATTTGAGTAGAACCATGCTCTGTTGGCATTCAGAAATCCATTATATCAAATGCTTGTTGCTCCGCTCTAAATGCACTTTTAGTGTTAATTGCCATTATTCATAAAGTTCTATTAAAGATAGCACACTTTGCTGTCACGAAATTTTTTGGCTGTATCTTTAGCCATTTCTACATTCCAGAACTGTTAGATTCAGATATCACTGATCGGCAAGGTTCACAAACTCTAGGTCTTGACTAGCATCCGAGCGTAGAACTTGAGGCCTCATATTCCTCAACATAGCAGCGTCATGAGTTCTGAGTTCAAATATTATATAATTAGTGCTTCCTGCAAGGTGAATTGTGACATCAGGCTGAAATTGCATATTCTATAAAATTGCTGAAGTTTAGTATCATAGTTACAAAACACATTGAGATCACAGGATTGGTGTTAGGAACAAGTAAAACAACAAAAAATGGCGGGCTATAAAAAGATAAAGATGAGTGCCGTTTGTCATTGACACAGCAAAATTCAACTGCACAGGACATACAATGTAATGTTAGTGCGTTGCTAGATACTATCCTGAGGGGTCATCTTCAATCAAGGTGGTGCGGATCAAATAGAAAGAATAGTGAGCTCTTCTGGAAGGTTCTTTTTGCGCGGCTACTTTTTTAAATTTGAATAGAAGGAGCTAGAGGTCAAAGAGCATGCTATGGATTCTCAGTTTTACACCTGGACCTCTGGAAGGAGTTCAGAATGTGGTTTAAAAAAAAAAGGTGACAGATTTATCATACGGAGAATAGCATTGAATTATAAATATGACCTCTACATTTAACAATCACTGGTTTTAAATTCTTGGGAGTGGGAGGAGGAGGTGGGGAAAATCCCAGTCTCCCCCCACCCCCCCCCCTCCCATGAAAGCCTGACAAGCTCCAAATGTGCATCACTAAAACTCTCTAAAAAAACAAAAAGCTTGACTGTTGATTGTATCTATACTGTTGGGCAATCATTGTTTAATAAACAGATTCAACTGCAGAACTTGGTTCAGTACTAAAATTTGGAAATCACCAGATTTGGCAAACTTGCCAGGTTCACTCGCCTAGGCAGCTTATCTTAGGCCCTGAAACACCAAGAATTACTGGTCCCTCAATTGCAAATTTAACCTCCATACCATTAGATACCAAATGGATACATTGGAGTAACCAGACCCATCCGAGCGGAACGATTTGGTGACGATTCTCCATCCAGCCGGTGATGACGCTTTACCAACCAGCTCACCTAATGAACTATTCATGAATACACGCACATTGTCGTCGTTACTGACACAGATCATGAATCAAAAACACGGTTGAAATTCAGTATCGAGTTTATTTTAGTACTGAACAGCTGCAATATGTGATCACATTATAAAGCAGTAAATGTTGTTTGTTCCCCTTCTTTGAAACCGAAGTGTTAACTTTTTTTAGCAGATGATGGTTGAACTTCAACTTTCATGTTGCTGCAAGTAGCAGGAGACAAACTACCATAAGGGATAATGGCTCTAAACGGAATAGTATTAACTTGGGAAGACACACACTCACACACATACACACACTGAGCATCTGAAAGCCCACTTGCTTGCAGACAAAACTCCTCCAACCCTTATCTGTTACCAGTTGAGATAACAGTTGGTAGGAACAATTAAACGTAATAAAAACCAAGCTCCAATTTCGTAGCAATGTTGCCTAGCAACCTCCGAAAGTGAAGGTCACTGTTTTTAGAATTACAGCCACGACCCCCAGGATTCCGGTTCGAATCCACGGCGACAACTAAGATTTTTTCACATTTTTCCTTTGCTTTTTTCCAGACCCCTTTAGGTGAGAAGTGTCAATCTAGTTTTTTATGAAGGGTCAGAACTTGATAATTATAATGTGTACTTCTTACATCATATTTAATTGTGCGTGGGCGTCCATAAAATGTGCACACATAGAAAGCATTCCATTGTTGCCAAGCTGTTCATAAAGATCAGAAATACTTTGTAGTAGCCCATAGCAACTTCTACAGACATAGCCATTATGCCCTGCCTCCTCTTCTTCTCACCACTACTAATATTATCCCTGAGACAATAGCAGCAATGCTACTGGCATAGCCTCGACTACTACCTCCATGCTCACAAAAATTGGACGATTAGAAACCTTGTAAGGTTTAATTGCATTCCACTATTACCAAATGGGTGCGTTGGAGCTACCAGACCCTCCCTACTGTTGTTGTTGTTGTTTTTTTTTGCACAGCTGAATGCACCAGACTGGATCAAAACATTCACTAGTAATAAAGTAATAAGCACAACTACTACAACAAATAACCAATAACTTGGCACTACAGGGCCACTTTCACAAGTGGTCAGATGATCACGTAGAATATACAATTAATACCTTCGTAGCAGTGGTTATATACTACAGCCAATTGAATTAATGTCACTGTGCAATTGGTGTTACCCACCAGCTTTGCTGCTACTGGGATAAATAAACTAAGCATTATAATGTTTCTATTTCTATGAACGTAATTTCTAATGGCATACTTTTATCAGACAATTCAATATACAGATGCGATCTACCCTAAAACTATCATCGTAAGTATCTTACTCTCACCTTGAGCCATTTTTGTAGCAGCTTCAGCCTAATAGCTAGAGACTGCACCAAGATCCCCACCGCCGCTGTTGGTTGTTGGCGCACTGTCGGTGAAGCTCCCCCCTTTTTTCTCCTATTATGTGTATAGTCTTTAAAAAATTAATTTTCTATTCTTATAATTAGAATAATACAGCCACGTGAACACGACGACGCTGGGTGGGTGGTGGTGGAGAGAAATAAATTCGGTATTAATCGTTCTGTGGCTGCTATTAAGTAGAGCAACATGCCTGAGAAAGTGTGCGACTCTGGACGGGTTAGCAGGCTGGAGCCGTTGTGGAGCAGACTTCGGGTAGTGAAAGAAAAGCTGGAAGCCGCCAAGTATATTGTTTCTATGCTCTACCGGAACGAGTTTACCAGGTAAATGAAGTTGTATGATGCAGCCACATAAAAGTGCGAGTTGTGATCGCTGATACCTTGAAAGTAGTCCCTAAAGTCAGAAATAATGAAGTGCTATAGTATAATCTCATGCATAATAAGTGCGTTCTTTACTACAATAGTGTTGCTGCTATGCTATTGTAATTACGACAGTCAGACCAGCTTCCAATGGTTTTTAGAGTTGGCATGGGATTCCATTTGTCAAATATAGTACTTTAAGATGTGATCTCATACTTGATTACAGGGGCATAGGACGTGATGTGCTGATGTTTGGTGCCTCAGTAGTCCTTATACGGATTGTGCTAGTAGGCATTGTGGAAGCAGCTGAAGAAGGTCCTGCTGCTGTCATTTGATGCACTGTCAGCAAGTGAATTCAGTTGTAATTTATTTTCAATGCACCTTCCTCATCATGATACCACTTCAATTGTATAAACAATATTTATTAATATTTAGACAGTTTATTTTTCTTCATATTTGCCGTTCTGAAGCATTTACGATTGGCACGTGATGTACACAATGTTTGGCTTTCTAACTTATTGTTGTTTTTGAGGATGAACACATGACAACAGTTTATGTGGTAGATGAGCAGGGATTCATACAGGATTTTTCACTGGGAGGAGGGGAGACAAAATTATTTGCATATTTAAAGAGAATGGGTGTGTTACTCTTCACTTTTGCAAGCAGTAAACCATGGCCAACTGGAATCTTTTTTTACTAAAATTTGCTCCTGGATGTGTATCAACAATAATATTGTGTGACCATCAGCATGACTAGCCGTGATTGCGCATATTTTATGAGAGATAACTGAACATTTATCAAATGACTTGGGTAAACAATGATTCCTGAGGAGGACTTTAAAATTGAAACATCAACGCTGTCAAAATAGAAATACTGCTATACTATTTCAGCTGTGAATGACTAAATGGCATGGCTATGTTAAAATTAAAATTATTGTGCTTAGTGAGTATACACTGGATATTAATATTTTAGAGGAAGATCCATTCACGAACAATTAATATTTTAGTATTAAAAAAAGCACCAAAATATACCATAACTTGTTATATCCTTACAAAAGCAAATGTATATTGAAGCTAACAGTGAGTGCAAAGCTCAGTAGTAAATACAAACAACAACTAACTACCTGTTAATGTTATGTTCATTGTCTGTAATAAAACTTGATGATTCTTAATATGATATAAGCCACAACCAGCCACAGGCAGGAGTGAAGGAAGAGGGCCACTTGGTCATACCATATCCATGGAAATTCAAACTGGTAGCCTTGAAATTTGAGGAAATTGTCTCCCAGTGCTTCACAGATTGTCTGGTTAGTTTGAGAGTCCAAGTAAACTCTATACACACTAAACAGATATGTAAATGTTAGTTTGGTCGAGAGAAGTGAGACACAATCAGGGATGTATACATTTAACTCTGTTATCAGTGTGTATGTTGTGTATATCATACAAGCAGTGCATATGATAGGGTAATAACTTATAGAAAATAGTTCCCATTGAAGTCAGCGAAGCGAGCAAGGAAGTATGGGTAAAAGAATATCATAGCTGCAGCTAATGGTTTGTTGTTATATATATATATATATATATATATATAGCTGCTATAATATCTTACACACTCTACAGAAGCAGTTTATATTAGCTCTTCTTGAGCCCAGTCTTCTTCATTTCTTTTGTATCCTCATCCATTTTCTTTCTGCTGTTGTTTGGGAAGCTCTGTGCACCCGTTTTCTAGCATTTTTAACCTCCCTATTTATTTATTTCTGCTAATCATTGCTATTGTACCCCACCATGTAATGCTGCTATTTATTGCCATGGAACTTCCCAACACGCACAGGCCCATTAGTAAAAAAGGGTCCATGTACGCCTATGCAATTTGAAATGAAGAAATATAGTGTTGCACTGATATTGAAAATAGCCGATATACCGATATTATTGGCAGATATCTGCCGATACTGATAACCGATCCGATATTTAATTAATTTTGGTGAAAGCTTATTTCAGACATAATCAGGACAACGCTGACTTCTTTCTAGAACCACTTACAGTTGCCATTTTACCCCTCAAGAGTATGGTCCTCGTTTCAAAAATGTGTTAATAATGACTGGACGCGTGTACAGCAGTGCACGTAAGTAATAAGAAGTTGCCTAAGTCTTTATAATACACTATTTTGCCTCGTAGGGGTCAAGGTTATGGAGTGGTGTGGGCGGTAGCACTCATGGCTCGGGAGGCGTGGGTTCGATTCCTGGCCAGTTAAGTTTCTTTTGATGGTGGCCTTTTTTTTCAGGGGAAAAGAAACATAACCACTGTGAATGAAAATATGACAAAAACCTCCGTGAATGAAAAAAAAAAAAAAAAAAAAAAAAAGGAAAGAAAAAATATCATGAATTATCGGTTGACTTAGCAGCGATATCCGATACCGATATTTGAAGTAAATATCGGCAGATAACCGATAGCCGATCCAATTATCGGTGCAACACTAGAAAAATACATATTATATAATCCCAAACTCATGTAGTATACACCTTTGCTGAAAAAATAACAGCCACTGGTCATGGGTAAAGACTTTCAAACCTGGTAAAACTGCACTTTGTCTACCTTTTGCAACTCAATACAAATGCTACTTAACATTTGCATTGAGTAAGTCATTTAATGAATCCTGTAGTTTCTAATATCTAGTTTCCTTACCTCAAATGTAACTCTTACCATCACCCTGAAAGTTGGAAATATGTTTCCATTTTACAGCATAGTGAATGCATTTTGACGGTACGCTTAATAACTAAGTCACTGCGATGTGTTGCTTTTGTGTTAGCCATTTAATAATAATAAAACATTTACTCTATCTGTTCATAAATAAACTCTATTGATTGGCTACATATTGATAGAAATTAACTGCTAATATTAAATAAGTTAATGAAGGTTCCAATTACTCACTGCTAATTTGAAAAGTTACTAGGCTAACTTGACTGTCATATATGACCAGTAGAAATACATGGGATATACATGCATGCACGCATGTGTAAAAACAAATGCACTATAAACATACCACTGTGTTAGATCTATACTGCCATTGTTGGAGACTAAAACTTCAGAGAATATCCGACCTCTCAGTTCATTGGTAGTCAGGGCCTACATCCACACAATTATAATGTAGCTACACAGATGATAGTTGAACTGCACAGGTACCTCGAAGAATGATTTTTAAAACACTTGTATAACAACATCCTCCTTTTTTATTTTATTTAATTTATTTTTTTTAATAAAAATAGTACATCAAGACTTATTCCTGCATCATGTTAGTCAACTGAGTAGAAACTGCACACGTAAGCGAAGTATCATGAACAGTAGGATGTCAGTTATCCGAACACTAGTTATCCCATCAAAATACCATCCACTCCTAGTTATCCGAACACTTCAGTTAACTGGCACCAAAAATCTAATAGTAGCACATGCAGACATTGCTTGACCATGCCCATTCATTAGTGTTTTAATACATTATCATCTTATATAACTGACCAATCAGATTTACTTGCATATGATGAGCTATGTTCTAAATATATATTATATATAATACGTGTGGCATGTTAGTAGTAAATGTGATGGAGTAATGATTTTGATGGCAATTAGGTAATTACTTTCAGGCTATTCCAATAGAGCTTGGCTAGCCTTGTGACAGACCTCAATGTTTAAACTTTCATTTACTTTTTCCGGGTTTAAATTTGTCCATCCCTGATAGGGTCTTTCTTGTTGGCCAATTATTTATGAATAATTTGTAATTTACATTCTTACCTCAATGGCATATCTGAAGAGACTGATATATTTCATCCACTGAATCCAAACAGGCAAAGATGACAGACCAATCAAAAATCCTCCAAATAACTAAATATATTCATATAAACTATTATGAGAGAATACTTTAGATACACTATGTTTATCCAGGGTTCTATTTTTTTTTAATTGTTTGGTAGGGGAGGGGGAAGTTTGGGCAATTTCCTCCCACCCAACCCTGCTAGCATAGAGTGCTCACCATATTAAGGATAAAGACCAGAGCTACAAGGAGATGGGCCACAGAGAAGATGCTGACCAAGGCACTGAAGGCAAATGCTACAGAAGCTCCGGAGAGAGTAGTCAGCCCCAGGGTAAGATAGTAGATGAAGAACTTGTTAAAGCTAGTCTCTAAACCTATTGGGGTGTTATAATTATATTCTGTAATAATTGTTACCTTTCTTCCATATTTTTATAAGTTTATTTACCAATCATGAAGTAACTAATCACACAAAAAACGGTGAGAGGTACAAAGCGAAGTACCAGAAGGTCCATGAGTACTTTTGCTAAGAAGAATGATGACACCCTGTAATAGCCACTAGATGTCTCGTGCCTGCACAATATTTCATAAATCCATGCATGGTTACAAAACTCATTTCCTATAAATGACTTAATGCACACAAAGCTCAAGAAGAGTATGCATTCTCAGTGACAAGTTTTAGAAATATCTGTTCTAATTAAGTGTTTCCAGATAGAGAAAGTCACCCAGCAGGATATTACGATTAGAGAGCATGCACAACCTAAACATCTTATTGTTTTTTCCATGAAAAGTTTGACCTCATACAGTCGCATCTCAGGAGGACTTTGGCAATAAGTTAAAATGTAGGGTTGAACGTCTAAATTCAGTATAAATTTGTGTTGAAATCCTTTAGCAAACAGACTCAAACTGACCCGCTTGTGAGAGAAAAATTATTTTAATCATTCTGATCATTACATCACGTGATTCAGACATAGCGTGACAACACAAAAATAGAACATTACAT